>JAAGKN010000045.1_pt1 | contig 95644 bp, 78 predicted proteins | sample 6206371 | NCBI WGS metagenome assembly JAAGKN01 (sample SAMN11533720, study PRJNA540317) | gut metagenome | isolation source: fecal pellets from male and female animal of same cohort | host: Peromyscus leucopus | place: USA:CA | collected 2017 | reverse complement strand
GTGTCGCCTTTGAGTCCGGGCTCTGTGTATGTTATCTTGAGGACTGTCTTTATAGGCATCTCGGCATAGAGTACAGTCTCGGTAGAGGCATCGGTCACAACCTCAACGGTGTCACCTTCTTTCATGAAGTCGGAACCTGTCACGAGTTCCTTGTTGATGGGAATCTGCTCGAATGTCTCGTTGTTCATGAAGATATCATCCTCAGCCGTCGGCATAGAGATACTGATAGGGACGACGCTCCACGCGCACATCCTCAAGTTTCTCGCCGATGTTGAAACGACGCTCGAGCACGCGACCGTCGACCACGTCCTTGAGCTTTGTACGCATGAATGTGTTTCCTTTGCCGGGCTTCACGTGGAGGAATTCCACGCAGAAGTAGAGACGGCCGTCCATGCGGATGCAAGTGCCGTTTTTGATATCTTGGGCGTTGATCATAAAAATGTTTTGAGTAGATTTCTATTTTTCGGCGACAAATTTACAAAATAATTTCAAGAGACCGCCCAATTTTATCCCGTAAATTCCGCAACACGTGCAAAATCAGGTTATGGCGGCAATATCAGCCGCCGTCATTCCACACTTCGGTTATGTCGTCGATTGTTATTCCGAGCATCCGCATCTGAGCGAACATATCGGGGAGCACTGTCGTGAAAAACTCCTCGCGCAGCGTTGCGTTGACACGCTCCTTGGCGTCGGGCGCAACATAGAATCCCATTCCGCGCCGGGGCTCTATCACGTTGTGCTGCTGCAGGTAGTCGAACGCTTTCAGAACGGTGTGTGTATTGACAGTCATCTGCAGGGCGAGCTCACGCACGGAGGGCACGCGGTTCCCCTCCTGCCACTCGCCTCCTACTATCCTGGCGAAGCAGTAATCTACGATCTGCCTGTATATGGGTCGTTGGGTATTGAAGTCCACGGTTTCACTTTTCAGTTAACATCATATCTGACGGTACGCGATCTTCCGGAATGCCATCCATACGAAAAAAAGCGTGGCAGCACTCAGAAGAACACCGAGCATCATAAGTTCGGGCGATATCTGGGTCATTATATTATCCACGATCTGCTTCTCGTCAGTCATGGCGGGCTGATCCGTCAGACCATCTATGAATCCACTGGAAAAGAGTTTGACAATGACAAGCACTCCGCTGAGTATACCAATCCCCATTGTTGCACATATTGTCCATACTATAGGCATGAGCACTCTGCGACGCTGATATGCAGAAACGCAGAACAGGCAAACCGCTGCCGGAGCCACTGACTGTGCGATATTCAGGAATGTGAAGTCACTCAGTTCAGTGGTCTTTAGAAAAACATTATCCGTGAACCACTCGGTGTGTATGTTACCGGCAAGCCAATGGAGCACCCATTGCGGAACCAACAGGAGCAATGGCATGAGCACCAGTGAATATACGATCATGAATATCGCCTTTTCATCACCTCGTATAGGCAGTTCCGTCTCTACGACGAGTCCGCTTCCGGAGGTAAATACAAGCGGCGACAGATACATGAGAGCAGTCACCACAAGTGATATCAGAGCGACCACCGGAATGCCGAGAGGAGTTTTGCCAAGCGTGACAATCGACAGACAATACAGCAACGCCACCGCCGGATAAACCATCATCTGTATGCGGAGCATCGGTTGAAAACAGCGCCCGAAACTGATAGCGCGGCGCAACGAGAAATTATCGGAGGGTGTCATTGATTGTTTCAGTATTTACAGGTTCATTCGTATTCAGGATATCAAGCACTGCCTGCGCCGACGGACTGTTGAGAGCCACAAACAGAGCCGTGGGATCAAGGTCGGATTCCATTTCGGAACCCGCGGGAACGATAGAACGGAACATGCCGGCATCAGGCATGCTGAACAGCGCTCCAGGAACCGGGACAGCAGAATGCACGAAAGCAAGACGGCGCAACAATTGCTCGCAAGAGGCACTGAGAAGCAGCTGGTTGCGGCGCAACAGTATCAATCCGTCTACAATCGACTCTACATCCGTGACCGTATGTGTGGAGACAATGACCGTACGCGTAGGCGATACTGCGGTCCAACGCATCAGCAGAGTGCGGAGCACGAGCCGTGCCGCAATATCGAGTCCGTTTGCCGGCTCATCGAGCAGAAGGGTATCCGTGCCGAGCGACATTGCAAAAGCCAGCAGACTCTTTCGCCGGTTACCGAGCGAAAGACGGTCGAACCGTTCGGTGCCGTCCAGCCCGAATTCAGCAAGAGCCTCACGCAGAAAATCGCGGTCAAAACCTGTATAAAAACCACCGATCGTATCAGCCATACGCCATACGGAGCGTGATGTCGGCATATCATTATCGGGCAGGAGGAATATCCTGTTCATATCCGACGGACGGCGCATAGCAATGGGCTGCCCGTCAACGAGGCACTCCCCTGCCGTTGGCGTGAGAAGTCCGGCGATCACATGCAGAAGTGTCGTTTTACCCGCCCCGTTCTCTCCTACGAGAAGTTGTATGCCCGGACCGATTTCTGCGGTCACACCATCAAGGGCATTCACTCCTCCGCGGTATGTGTAGCTTACGTTGTCAAGAGTTATCATAAGGATTATGTTTTATTTGATTCCTACAGGATTGACCGTGAATCCGGCGTCGCGGAGCTTCGCAATGAGACCGTTGACACCGGGAAGATGACCGGCACCGACAGCCACAAGCACTGATGCCGTCGGGATTGCACCTATAAGTATATCAGCCCATACCTGGTTACGGTCATCGATCAGACGCTTTGCTGTCTGTTCATCCATTCCGGTTGCGGGATCGTTCATGACCTCCATCATACCGTCAAGATCACCTGCGAGATATTTGCCGGCGAGTTCGGCGGCTTTCTGAACAGCCACATCATCCATTCGTACTGATTTCATCAGCGACTGCACCTGCAGGCTCACCGGCGTGCCGAACAGCGTGCGGTACTGGAAATCCGGTGTTTCCAATCCTGCTATTTTCTTGCCGAGAGAAGCCGCGACAGTCTGGATCTGCGTGTCAAGCTGCTGGGTGGCATCGAATCCCGGCAGCGCCTTCATTGTCTGCAAAGCTCCGATCTGTGTCTCAGCCACTGCCGGTACAAGCGACAGCATCTGACTTACGAGTCCGTCCATACCTGTGTACTCTTTCAGCACTGCGTTCACTGAATCGAGCTGAGCCGGGGTGAGAACCTTGTCAAGTGTGCTGTCCGCAGGTGCCACGATATATTTCATCATGAGTTGCCGCCCCTCGGGAGTACTTAATTCCGACATGTCGAGCTCGCCATAGACTGCCGACACCTCTGATATTGCCTCACGCAGACCGGATATACTGTCTATCATTCCTGCAGGCGCTATATGGTGCGTTCCCACAAGATACGACGCTGCGGCAGTGTCCGAAGGATGTGTCACCCGCCAGAGCAATTGGGCATTGATACTGGCAGCCATTGTGGCGAATAATGCGATTGTCAGAAAGAATCGTTTCATACTGAATAATTTGTATGGTTAGATATTTATTGAAATCAGAGCTTCTTTAGTGTTGTACATAACTACAACACCGCAAAGGTATGCAACAATTCTGTATCTGCAAACTTTTTGGAGAAAAATTTAAAAAAATATATAAGTAACCCTAATCTCAACAAGGCAAAAAATATCGGTGTATCAAAATTAATTTGGCACACCGATATTCTGAATCGTTAAGATGGTAGAAGCCGAGACTGAGGCTAAAGTGATCAGGAAGCATGTTTACGCGGGAACAACCGGTATATCTCGCCGATCCACAACACCGCCGATGTAGCTCCTATAATTATGATCCAGTCCATAATTTTCAAGGGCACTACGGTGAAAAACTCACCGCCGATGGTCACTATCAGCACCTGTCCGGCAAATATCATAAGCGCGATGGTCACGAATCCGCGGCAGCCGCTGAAATGCATGGCGGAGCGGCGTGTCTCAAAGGCACGTGCATTGAACATGTTCCAGAACTGCAGGAAAACAAAGATCGTGAAAAACAGCGACAGTTCATAAGGCTTAAGCCCTGTATTTCCGTGCATGACAAGAGTGCCGATCTGCGTGAGGCTTGTCAGATCCGTATGTTCGAAATAATAGAGCACAACAAACAGAATCAGGAAAAACGCACCACCGACACCGATTATGGCACGCCGCATGGCATGATTTATTATGAATGCCGAGCGTCGCCGTGGCGCATCCCGCATAACCGATGCCGACGGTGGCAACGACGCAAGAGCCATCGCCGCAAAGGTATCCATTATCAGATTCACCCAAAGCATCTGTGTGACGGTCAGTGGCGACTGCAATCCCATGAATGCTCCGGAGAGCACTATCAGGCATGCCGCTACATTTACAGTCATCTGAAACAGGATGAACCGCTGTATATTCTGATACAGTGACCTGCCCCACATTACCGCACGGCCGATCGATGAGAAGGAATTGTCGATTATCGTTATGTCCGACGCCTCTTTAGCCACCGAAGTACCGTCGCCCATCGAGAGCCCTACATGGGCAGCCTTGAGCGCCGGAGCATCGTTAGTGCCGTCGCCGGTCACGGCTACAACCTCCCCCTTTGCCTGCAGAGCCTCCACCAGACGTTTCTTATCCATCGGGCGCGCGCGTGCTATTATCTTAAGGTCTCCCACACGTTCAATCAGATGTTCGTCAGAAAGCTCCGCGAACTCCGCGCCGGTTATGATATTGCGCTCCGTATCCTCCGCATCATCCCAAAGTCCTATCTGCCTGCCTATCTCTTTCGCCGTGCCGGGAGTATCGCCGGTCACGATCTTGATATCTATGCCGGCGTCAAGCACTTCACGGACGGCATCAGGGACATCATGACGCACAGGATCTGATATTGCCACAAAGCCAAGAAACACGAGATCGTCAGCGACAACCACTCCGTCGGCAATCGACGCTTCACCCTCTTTCAACACCTTGTATGCGAATCCCAGCGTACGCATAGCCTTATTCTGATATTCCAACAACTGCGCATCAACCTCAGCCTTGGTCACACCTGCGGTATCGCCACACATGGCGAATACTATTTCAGGTGCTCCCTTCACGTACATAACCGTATCGCCCGATGCCGACCGTACGATTGTAGCCATATACTTACGTTCAGTTGAGAAAGGCAGTTCCTCTACCGTGACCGCCTTATCCCGCAGCTGGGAATAGTCCACCCCCTTCTCGCGCAACCACAGAAGCAGCGCACCCTCGGTCGGATTGCCGAGCACCTGGGGCTTGGACCCGGTCAGATCAAGGCGGGCTGTAGAATTGACAGCGATCCCCTCATACAGCACATTGGCAGAGGGATCGCCATAGAATGACTCCTGAGCTACCTGCATCTGATTCTGGGTAAGCGTTCCGGTCTTGTCGGTACATATCACCGTTGTAGCACCCATAGTCTCACAGGCATGCATCTGCGCACGAGATTGTTGGTCTTTATCATCCGCCTCATCGAGTAAGCGAGCGACAGTGTCACCGCCATGGGCAATCCTTCCGGCACAGCCACAACAATAAGCGTGACGGCGATCATAAGCGTCTGAAGAAAGTATGTCAGAAACCCGATCCAGTTGAAATCAGCCACATGGAGAAAATACATTAGTATCCGCCCTGCGACTATTATTCCCGCTATGATGTACGAGCCTACAGTTATGAGATGCCCCAGCCGCTCAAGCTGTTCGTTGAGTGGTGTCTTGACAGAGTCATCAATCTGCGCGGCTACGAACACCTTGCCGTTCTCCGTATTGTCGCCGACGGCACCGACCTTCATCACTCCATGACCTTCCATGACTTTTGTACCACGCAGTACGTGATCGGAAGGGAATGTCGCATCAGGATCGAAATGCGATGGGTCAGTGGTCTTGCGCGCCACAGGCTCACCGGTAAGCGAGGATTCATCAACACTTAGAGCTACACCCTCAAGCAGCGTACCGTCGGCTGGCACCTCATCACCGGTGCCGAGAATGACGATATCACCCACCACAACATCCTTTTTCGGCACCTGCATTGCATTGCCTCCGTTACGGATCACCTGCACCGGTTCATCGTCGTTCACACGGTTGAGCACCGCAAACTCAAGGTCGGCTTTCATCTCAAAGTAAAAAGCCAGACCTGTGGCAAGCAGAATCGCCATGAATATGCCGACAGGTTCAAAAAACACGTCTGAACCAAGACCTAACCCCCAGTGCTCATAGCATGCTATGCCGACCGACAGCACACCGGCTACCATAAGGATAATTATGAGCGGATCGCGAAACTTTCGCAGGAACTGTTTCCATAAAGGCGTCCGTGCAGGAGGATTAAGCAGGTTTGCGCCATGCATCCCGCGGCTGCGGATCACATCGGCGTCACTGAGACCCTTGTAACGGTCATGGTTCTGTACCATCTATTAATGCAGATTATAATATTTTTTACGGTGCAAAGTTATACAAAATCACTATCACCGTCATACCGCCACATCTGCTTTCCCGCTTACCGGCAGTACATATATGCGCATATTTATGATTCACAGATTCTTACATCTTTGCGAGTTTGACAGGAAATCCCGTAGCACCACAGCATTATTATGCTCGGAATCATGTGAGGAATAGAGCAGTGTCACCATCGGCTTATCCTCCAGAGTCTTTATTAATGCATCAGTCGCAGGATTGCCAAGTAATTCCTGACGGTAGCGTTGTTCAAACTCCTTCCAGTCCGCAGCAGGATTTGAATGAAACCATTCGCGAAGTGCCGTTGACGGTGCGATATCTTTATCCCACAGGTCATAATGGAATGTATCGTGCGAAAGCCCGCGCGGCCACAGTCTGTCGACATACACCCGGAAACCGTCACTATCCCCGGCTGGCTCGTAAGCTCTTTTTATCGTAATGATCTGTTTCATGAAAATAGTTTTTCTCAGTTAATATAACGCAGTCACAGAATCTTCTGTTTGATTCCATCAGCAGATTGGACATCACCATTAAAAAATCACCGTGCGGATCAGATCCGCACGGTGATCGAATAAACAACTAATATGAAACAATGTTTCTGAAACTTCCGGATTGCAGTTGAGATTACAGACTCAACGGAGCATGGCTCCCTCAATGCTGCTCACATCATCCTGGAGCTGCTTTTCAATCGGCAGACGCTCATCAATGTTGCGGCATGCGTAAAGCACTGTCGCATGTGTGCGCCCCAAGCGTGTACCGATCGCTTTCAGACCGAGTTTTGTATGCTTCTTGGCAAGGAACATAACCATTTGGCGCGCGTCGGAGATATTGCGCTTACGTGATTTTGTGAAAATCTGGTCAGGCTCGATATTGTAATAAGCACTCACAGCCTGCGTGATGATCTCGAAGTTCACCTGCTTGCGGTTGATCTTCACTGCATTCGACAGTACACGCTGTGCAAGGTCAAGATCAATGTCGCGCTTCATCACCGTGGCATGAGCCACCAGAGAGACCATGATTCCCTCAAGCTCGCGCACACTCTCCGTGACATTTCCGGCTATGTAATCCATTACATCATCAGGGATTGCGAGACCCTCCTGGTTAGCCTTGAGCGAGAGCACCTCACGGCGCAGCTTATAGTCCGGCTTCTCAAGTTCGGCTGTCATGCCCCACTTGAATCGGTCAAGCATGCGCTTCTCCATCCCCTCCATGAGCGAGGGACGGGTATCACTCGACAATATGATCTGCTTCTGATTCAGCTGCAGGTGGTTGAAGATATGGAAAAATGTTCCCTGTGTGCCTGTTTTGCCTATGAGATCCTGTATGTCATCAAGAATCAGCACATCTATGCTCTGATAGAAATTGATGAAGTCGTTTATGCGTCCGCGGCTTACAGCTGTGGTATACTGACTCTCGAACAGACGTGCCGTGACATAAAGCACACGGCTCGTAGGATTCTTCTCTTTTATGCGTATACCTATAGCCTGTATGAGATGGGTTTTACCGACACCGGGAGAGCCGAATATGAAAAGAGGATTGAATGTTTTCAGTTTGGGATCATCAGCGATAGCCTCGCCTATGGAGCGTGCGACGTGGTTGCTGTTGCTGATGCAATAATTCTCGAAAGTGTAGCGCGGATTGAGCTGCGCGTCGATGTCATCCTGCGGTTGCGCGGCACGGAACGGATTGGAGGTCACGCCGGGGCGGGGAGCGACTGCGGCACTCGGCTTGGCGCTCTCGATGGTCATGCCTGTCGTCGGCTCATTACCTACGACATTGAAGTGATAGAAAATCTTGACCTCGGGGCTGTAGACCTTGAACAGAGTCTTTGCGATCAGCTTGATATAACGGTCTTCAAACTGCTCGACAAAGAACTGAGACGGCACTGACAGATTCAGCTTATTGTCAGCGTAGCTCAACGACGCGATAGGCTTGAACCAGGCGTCAAACTGTTCGGGCGGGAGGTTGTCGCGGAATATAGCCAGACATCGCTCCCACAATTTATTGTGGTCTTGCTCCATTATTGTTGTTTATTCAATCCGTGTGAGAAATCGCAGGTGCCGATCATTGCGGAAGGGTGTGTTACGCCTTGTCCGCGATCAGTTTTGCGATACAAAATTCCGACTATTTTTGTCAAAAAACAAGGCGCGTAATATTTGCATTTTATAATATTTTTCCAACTACCCTGAATGTCAATCCATTATAAAAACGTTAGACAGCGCATTGGATCAGGCAGGTCGCACGCAGCTATAACTGATTGAAATATCATATATTAATCATATACCACAATACTCTTGCCATATCTGTCGACCTATTGCTGACTAACAAAAAGCCGACAGAAAGCCGCTGCACATTGCGGGGATTCTGTCGGCATATTCTGATTAATTTAGACAGAGTCTAAATCGCCTCAAATCTTTAACATTTGTGAAAATGACCCCTTCCTGCAACCGTTCAATTTTACGGCAGAATCGGAAAGGAACAGTTTCAACCGGGATCTTACAGAAGCTTTATGCTGATATAACGCTTGGGGTTCTTCTTGACATCCTGCAGGAGCGAGTCAAGACTTGCGGTGGCACCGGTAAGATTGTTATACAATGTAGGATCATTGATAAGCATTCCGAGCGATGAGTCTTTGCTGTTAAGCTGCTCCACGGTTTTGTTCAACTGCACCGTCATAGCCTGGATATTGGCGAATGTCGAGTCGATAGGCATATCGCGCAGACGTGCGGTCACCTCAGCGAGGTCTGATGACAATTTGTTGACATTGGTCATGGTAGCCTTGGCATCGGTTGCGATCGCCGGCGTTGAAGCCATGGTAGCCGAAAGGCTTTTGGTTGCAGTCTCGAGATTCGCCATGACCGTATCAAGACGTTTTACGGCGGCAAGCATGGCAGGATCGCTCACAAGAGCCGTGACAGCAGTGAGAAGCGAGTCGATCTTAGGCAGCGCAGTGGTTATAGCCGGAAGAATTTCTGTGGTGACGCTACCCATGAGACCGGTCGAATTCACCCCCTTCAGCTTATCGCCTACATTATGAAACGACTTGCTGTCGCTCATGTGAAGTTCAATGGACGAAGTGCCGAGCATATCGGTGACAAGCACAGCCTCAGTGCCCTCCGGAACACGCAGCTTGCGGTCGAGACTCAGCTCCACGCGGACATGTCCGGGATTATCATATTCGTATGCGACTTCACGCACCAGACCGACTTTATAACCATTGACAGTCACAGGGGCTGACTGTGCCAATCCTGCCACATCTGTATATGATGCATAATAATAGTTGGCAGCCTTAAACACATTTACCCCCTTGAGGTAATCGATTCCGAAAAACAGAATCAGCAGCGTGATCAGGACTGTAAGTCCGATGAGGAGTTCTTTGGAGTATTTTTTCATTTGATTGATGTGTTACTTTATCCGTTGACCGTCGCGCATACGTATTATGAACGCGTCGGAAAATTTCTTCTTTATATTGCGCAGATGTGCCGCGGCTTCTTCCTGTGTGCTGAAAGTTCCGGAAGTGTATTTCAACACACCTCCATCCATATAGTATTCTGCATTCTTAATGCCCTTCAGTTTTGGCGAACCGGCTGGCAATACTGCGGGAGAAGTGAGGAACTGCACCTTATAATATATAACGCCGTCGGTCTCCGGTGTGTTCCCGGATGTCGTCACTGGCTCCGATACGGTATCACCAGTGTTTTTTTCTGACGCTGCGGACTTGGAGTTGTCTTTCCGGTCCTTCTCTTTCTTCTTGTTCTCCGATTTCTTTTTATCAGATTTTGCCGGTTTAATCTCACGTCCCTCGATAGCCGCACGCTGTATGTCGGCTGAATGTTTGTAAGCCGCAAAACCGTTGTAGATTGCCTGTGCGAGTTTTTTCTTGCCGCTCTCGCTCTTCATGAACGTCTCCTGAGTGGGATTGCATATAAAGTCAAGCTCGACGAGCACCGCTGGCATGCCGGTCTTGAACAGAACCCAGAAATTAGCCTGACGCACACCACGGTCACGACGCCCTGCTGTTGTCACAAGCTCCTTCTGTATGGCGGATGCAGCGGCAATACTCTGCTCCATGTGCTTGTTCTGACTCATCTCGAAGATTATGTAGCTTTCGGTCGACGACGGGTCGAATCCCTCATATACTGTCGAGTAATCATCCTCAAGTTTCATGACGGAGTTCTCACGCATAGCCACAGCGAGGTTCTCCTCCGTACGGCGGAAACCGAGAGTGTAGACCGACGCTCCGGCTACCGTGCGGTAATTGCGCGCCTTCTTGTCGATGGAGTTCGTGTGAATGGAGATGAACAGGTCGCCCTCAGCCTTATTGGCGATATCCGCGCGCCCCTGCAGGGTGACGAACGTATCGTTGTTTCGGGTAGTGACAATCTTCACGTCCGGCATATTCTTCTCGATCAGTTTGACGAGTTCGAGCGTAACGCCAAGATTTATACTCTTTTCATTTGTAGCCTTGCCGATAGCACCGTAGTCATGCCCGCCATGACCGGCGTCGATCACTACGGTAAACGGTTTTTCCGCTATCGCAGCGACTGCCGTCAGCAGCGCTATGAAAAGGCTTAATATGCGTGGTATATAATGAAATGCCATTGTCCGGTCACGAAAAATTCGCACAAAGTTACAAAATTATCCACTACCGACACTCCTTGACTGGCAAAATAGTCCAAAAAGGCATCATTAACCGACTTTTATGCGTAATTTTGTCGCATGAAAAATTGCCTCTACCACATCGCTGCAATGTTTTTATCAGCCGTGATCACAACAGGCTGCCGGGATGCCGGACGCGTGAACGTGATACGCCTTGACCGGATTCAATCTGCGGAGACAAGTTTCCGGAATGACAGCGGCACACATTCAGGCGACGTATACGACAGCGCGTCAATAGCACCCGGCATCAATGCAATGATTTCCATAATGGCACCCGATTATACCGGAAGCGCCGACGAATTCATATCCGGTTACAATGACCGGGAAAGCACCGTTTTTTTCAGGCGTGATATTGATGACCGGCTCGGCTCACTCGATGCTGTCGAGAAGTCACTCGGCAGATTGCGCGGGGCTATGTTAAATGATATGCCGGGAGTAGGGTTCCCGTCAAGAATATATGGCATAATAACTCCTTACAACCAATCGGTTATGACCGCTGATTCAGTCATGCTGATCGGGCTCAACCATTATCTCGGCTCTGATTATGAAGGATATGAGGTATTTGGCAAATACCAGGCAGGTCTGAAGCGCAAGGCGCGTATGGCTGTCGATGTCGCCGAAGCTCTGATACTTTCCAGGTATCCTATGGTTGTCACCGATTCAACTACCCTGCTCCAGCGCATGCTCTACGATGGCGCGGTGACGACAGCCATGGCGATAATGATGCCGGAGGTCTCGATCTCAGACATCCTTGGCATTGGCGATGACGCGTTGAGGACTATAAAACGCAACGAACGCCCGATATGGAACGCGCTTATTGAAAATGGATTGCTGTTCTCTACCGACACACAAATGTCGCGTCGGCTGTTTCAACCCGCGCCGAACTCAGCCTCTATAGGCGATTGGTGCCCGGGGCGTGCGGCACGCTATATCGCGCACCACATCATAAAGAGTTACTTATCGACACATGGACGCCCCGACGATCTGTCCGCACTGCTTGATCCGGCATTCTACAATTCCACCGATGCCTTGGCGGAGTGCCGCTATACTCCCTGATCTGACGGCAACAGTCAGTTAGGTGTGCAATCGTAATGTACTGAATGGCTTCCGGCATGACAATACGATATACCATGGTCAACCACGGCATGACGTGTAGCCATTTCCGATATCATGCTCATCTCATGCGATACAAGCACAATGGTTGAGTGCTCCGCTTTCATACGCAATATATCGTAGACACGCTGTTCGAAGTGTTTGTCAAGATAGCTCAACGGCTCATCCATGACCAGAAGCTGCGGACGCGACACAAGAGCCCGGGCAAGAAGCACCCTCTGCAACTGACCGCCTGAAAGCCGCCCGATCGCACTGTCAGCACAGTTATCCATCTCCACAAGCTGAAGGTTCTCGGCTATGGCACTATCGGCGTCTGGGCGCGACAGCCCCTTCAATCCAAGCAGACCTGATGCCACCACATCGCGCACCGTCAGCGGAAATCTGGAGTCTATCATATTTTTCTGCGGCAGATACCCTATGCCAAGCCGTTGTGTGGGCTTGCCCTCACAATCGTAATACTCCACGCTGCCCGACGTGGGCTTCAGCAGTTTCAAGATTATCCGCAGCAGTGTGGTCTTGCCACCGCCGTTAGGACCGGTTATTGCAAGGAAATCTCCACGGTTTATGTCGAGATCCACCCCTGCAAGCACCTCCTTGTCATCATGACGCATACCTACGTCACGTAAGCTTATTAACGTTCCATTATTTTTTTCAGCCATTATCTTTCAGCGGTTTACGACCAAGGCATCAACTATACGGTCCATTTCCTGTCTCCAGTCCGGCGCGAGTGGACGCACAGTGCATCTCACGGCTCCGGTGCGGCGAATCACAGCGTCGGTTTTCCCTCCGGCATCCATCTGTGGCTGCATGAAAAACACCCGGGCATTTTTAGTATCGGCATCGCTGAGAGTCTGCCTCATCTTGATCAGCGATATCTCCTTGTTCTCCTGCCCCATTGCAACCTGATGCAATCCGTAATCACGGGCAAAATAACTTAGCGACGGATGCCAGACGAGGAACGCCTCATCATGCATCGGCTTCAACCGTCGCGCATACTCCCGGTCAAGCGCCACGAGCTCCGAATCAAGCCGTGCGTAACGTGTGTTGTAATATTCCGTTCCGGCAGGATCAATCTCAAGCAGCCCCATAAGCATATTGTGCGCCATTATCCGGGCATTACGCACCGAACTCCACACATGCGGATCGGCATGAGTATGCTCACACTCATCGCCATGCGAATGCGTGTCCATAATAAAGTCAATACCTGCCGATGTATTTACGATAACTGCAGTTTCTTTACTGTCGCGCAAACGCTCTATGACCGGCGTCTCCCAATCAAGACACCCTACAGGCATGAACGCTGCGCCACTCGCGGCATCAATCATCGTAGACATCGGCGGATCGAAATTCTCAGGGTCGGCATCCCCTTTCATGAGTACCGAGACACCGATCCGCTCACCACCGATGCGCTCAAGCAGCCAACGCTGAGGCTCTATGCTGACAGTTACTACCGGCTTTGAGTCATTTTTGCGGCGGCAACCGGCAATGAACATCACTGCAAGAGCGGTAATTATAAACAGTATCAGATATTTCTGCATCACCCTAACAATAATAATCAGGCGGAATCACTTCCAACCGTACAGGTTTCGACAGACCATGCGTGCGATGACCGCACACACTACAGCTCCGGCGCAATCAGCCGCGAAATCGGGGAAATCGCCTGAACGCCCCGCAACCACGTATGCCTGCGCTATCTCTACCAGACCACCCGCTAAAGATGACAATGCCGCAGCAATACATACCGCCGGCATACCACTTGAACCTGCTGACCTGCCGCGGTCGAAATATATCACCGCCGCAAAGCCACCGAACATGAGGAAATGCGCCACCTTATCTGCATGCGGGAAAAGCTGCGGGGTCTCTTCACCGAACGGATCCGGCACCATAGTGAGATAGCATATAGCCAGAACGACAATGATTGTAGGCAGATACGGTGGAAGTTTCAGTATGTAGCTTTTGAGCGGTTTCATGATGCAAATTTAGTCACTTTTGCGCATCCGCAGTTAGATTCCGGCAGATTTGTTTGCAAATTTTTGCTACATTTGCAGAAATTTTCCGGATACATCACGCAGGTGATCACACTCATATAGCGCGACGTATCCTATCCATCTCACACATAGTTGATTTAATGTCAGATAAACCACAGTTCGCCTCACGTATCGGACTTATTGCCGCTACGGTAGGATCTGCCGTAGGGCTTGGAAACGTGTGGCGCTTCCCCGCAGAGGCACAGGCAGGCGGAGGCGCGGCATTCCTGTTCATATACATACTCTGCGTGCTGCTGCTCGGAGTTCCGGTAATGGTCGGTGAGTTCGCCCTCGGTCGCAGCGGCGGCAGTGATGCCATCGGTTCTTTCGTCAACCTTGGAGCCCGACGCCCTTGGTGGGGCGTGGGAGCACTCGCTATCCTCGCGAGCTATATGATACTCTGTTTCTATATGGTCGTTGCCGGGTGGACAATAGAATACCTGTGGGAATCTGTCACCGGCGCGCTCTACGCCTCCGTTCCGGGAGAGAGTGAGAGCATGATGTTCGCCCGGCGCATGGAGACGTACATTGGATCCGCATGGCATCCGCTGGTCTTCACGGCGATAGTCATAGTAATCAATATCTGCGTGCTGCTCGGTGGAGTGCAGAAAGGTATCGAACGCCTGTCAAATCTACTGATGCCACTTCTGTTCCTGATACTGATAGTCTTCGCATGCGTTGCCTTGTCGCTGCCCGGTGCCGCTGAAGGATTGCGCTTCTTCCTCAGCCCTGATTTCAGCAAGATAACCCCAAGCGTTGTGATCAGCGCACTCGGGCAGGCGTTCTTCTCGCTCAGCCTCGGAATGGGAATACTTATCACCTATGCCTCATATTTCCCGCGCACCACACGTCTCACACGCACAGCCGTCACGGTTTCGATGCTCGACATGCTTGTGGCTGTGATGATGGGTGTCATTATATTCCCTGCGGTTACTACATACGGTCTGACCGGAGAGAGCCTGCGCGGTGCCACGCTTGTATTCGTGACTCTGCCGGAAGTCTTCGCACGTATGCCCGGAGGAACATTCTGGTCAGCACTGTTTTTCCTGCTCCTGTCGGTTGCTGCGGTCACCTCGACAATATCCATAGCCGAAGTGACTATAGCGTTCCTGCACGACCGCTTCCGGATGTCCCGGCGCAAGGCTGTGGCTGCCACCCTGCTCCCTCTATTCATTTTCAGCAGCATCTGCTCACTTTCACAGGGACCGCTCAGCCACATCACCATTGCCGGATTCAATATTTTCGATTTCCTCGACAATGTCGCCACCAATATCATGCTGCCGCTTGGTGCTCTCCTGCTCTGCATCTACATGGGCTGGTTCGCTCCACGCGGTCTGTTGCAGGATCAGATGAGCTGCGGAGGCATGTATGGTTTCGGCAAGGTAAACCGTACGGTCGCATTTATAATCCGCTATATCGCACCCCCGCTCATAGCTATTGTGCTGATATCATATTTCATCTGAACTGCAAGTCCCTGCTAATGGCACGTTTCGACTTTACCTCTGGTGAACGACGCGGACTGATCGTACTGCTTGCCGGTCTCACGCTGCTCATAGCTACTACATCGCTGCATCTATGTTCCGGCAGTTCTGATCCTGTACAGACAAACATAAACAGCGGAAACGCTGTTGCAAATGTTGCGTCCGGTGACTCGCTCATGACACTGACGGATACTACAGAAACATCACTGAGACCGATTAAGAGAAAAACGCGCGCGAAATCAGCGAAAACCACACGCAGTTCACGTCCAGACGGACGCCAGAGGAAGCACCTCGATGATCTGGTGGATGAATGACCGGATAGCGTTTTCAACTCACATCACAAATCTTGAATACCCCGATAAGCATCAATGAATAAAGACCAAAAACTGCACGACAGCGGATCGACCGCACGCGCACAATTCGCCACACGCCTCGGTGTCATAGCCACGACAGTCGGCTCAGCCGTCGGACTCGGCAACATCTGGCGCTTTCCCTACGAAGCCGGAAGCCACGGCGGAGGCGCGTTCATGCTTTGCTATGTGTTTTTTATTTTTATCATAGGCATTCCGGTAATATGCGCCGAGTTCATCATGGGACGCGGCACGCACAGCAACATCATAGGTGCCTATCGTAAGCTCGCGCCGGGCAAACGGTGGTATTGGGCGGGCTACATGGGCATACTCGCGTCAATACTTATACTCAGCTTCTATTCGGTAGTAGCCGGATGGACACTCGAATATTTCATCCAGTCGGTAAGCGGAAATCTTGACCTCGGCTCAACGGCTGCTTTTCACGACCGTTTCGAGAGTTTCGCCTCATCCAACTACCGCCCCGCACTTTTCGCCCTGCTGTTCCTTGCCGTCAATTACCTCATACTGCGCCGGGGAGTCACAGCCGGGATAGAGCGTATGAGCAATATACTTATGCCGGTGCTGTTTCTTCTGCTGCTCATCTTCTGCATAAACTCGCTAATGATGCCGGGAGCTGCTGAAGGATTGCGGTTCCTTTTCAAACCTGACTTCAGCGCTATCACGCCGACCGTGCTTCTCGGAGCCATGGGACAGGCATTTTTCTCGCTCAGCCTCGGACTGGGATGCATGACTACGTATGCATCATATTTCAACCGCCGCACACGGCTGGCACGTAGCGCCACGCTTACCGCATCGCTCGACACACTTGTAGCCGTCCTGGCTGGAGTGATGATATTTCCTGCCGTATTCACATTCGGTTTCTCACCATCGGCGGGTTCCACACTTGTTTTCGAAGTCCTCCCCTCGATACTCCACAGCCTGCCCGGCGGTGTCGTATGGTCCTCGCTGTTCTTCTTCCTGCTGATTCTCGCATCCCTCACCTCCACCATCTCCATGAGCGAGATCTCCATAGCGTTCATAATTGAGGAAAAGAAAATGGATCGGCGCAAAGCCACAGCACTGAACACCGGCGTGGCTATGGTTCTTGCCACACTGTGCGCCCTCAGTTTCGGCTGTCTTTCCGACATGACAATATGCGGAATGACGCTTTTCAACCTGTTCGATTACCTGTCGTCCAACATCCTTCTTCCGCTCGGAGGAATGATATGCTCATTCTTCGTCGGATGGACTGCCGACCGTGCTTTTGTCCGCTCGCAGCTCACCAACGGCGGCACGCTTCGTCTGCGCGCCATGCGTGTGATAATATTCTGCATCCGGTGGATTGCACCAATCTGCATAGCCATAGTATTTCTCAACTCCATAGGATTCATTAACTGACCGATGAAACTTAAACAGATTTCCATTGCCGCGGCTCTTATCGCCGCATCTGCCGCCGCAGCATCCGCCATCAATTCTGATGCCGACGGAAAAGATCTCGTGCTAATGAGCTACAATGTCCGCAATGCCACAGGAATGGACGACATACGCGACACGGAGCGCACGGCTGCCGTCATACGCCGGTGCGCACCGTACGTTGTGGCTGTACAGGAACTCGACAGTATGACCAACCGCGCCGGTCTCACCTATGTGCTCGGCGAACTCGCACAACTCACCGGCATGTATGCCACCTATGCGCCCGCGATCGACTATGATGGCGGACGCTATGGCATAGGCATACTGAGCCGCACGGAGCCGATCCGCGTGCAGCGCATCGCACTGCCGGGACGCGAAGAGGCACGCGCCATGCTTGTAGCCGATTTCGACGGCTACACATACATAGCGACCCACCTGTCACTTACGCGCGAAGACCGCGAGGCATCGCTCGGACTTATACGCCAAGTGACCGATACGTGCACCCGCCCGGTATTCGTCGCCGGCGATTTCAATGCGACACCCGATTCTGAATTCATCGGGGCGATACTCAAGGATTTCGTAATCCTCACACCGACCGATGCCGCGACATATCCCGCCGACAAGCCGGTAGAGACACTCGACTACATCATAGTGCCACGCCGGCATTCCGACCGCATAAAAACACTCGGTACGCAAGTCGAACCTGACAGCCTCGCGTCTGACCACCGCCCGATCACCGCGCGCATACGCATAGACTGATTTCATGACATAACCGGATGATATGCGTATGTAAGGAAATAAGGGAAAAATTTCATGTGGGCGGCTTGCAATGACGGACTACAAATCGTAACTTTGCACTGCCGCAAACGGCTGCGGTATCGGGAATGACCATTGTTCCCGATACTGTTGTTGTATATAGATATTAACAACAAATATTTCAACCACTAATGATAACACTCGCCATATTCGATCCCGCTGCCATAATAAACTCTTTTTTTCAAGCCGCCCCTGTGACCATATACCTTATGGTGCTGGGGTTTATGATTGTCGAGAGCTCATTTATACCGTTCCCTTCTGAAGTCATAGTTCCGCCGGCTGCCTATCTCGCAGCGACATCGCACGAGGTAAACATAGTAGCCGTAGTGCTGATAGCGACGGTTGGTGCGCTGATCGGCGCGCTTATAAACTACGGGCTTTCAGTATGGATCGGACGACCTATCGTATACCGTTTCGCCGACTCCCGGTTTGGTCATGCCTGCCTGATTGACCGGCAGAAGGTTGATAACGCCGAGCGTTATTTTGACCGTCACGGTGCAGTCTCAACTTTCATCGGTCGACTCATTCCCGCCGTGCGGCAGCTCATATCCATCCCTGCCGGACTCGCACGTATGAATATAGGTAAATTCATGATCTACACATCGCTCGGCGCATTGACATGGAACGTCATCCTTGCCGCGCTCGGATGGTGGCTCGGGCAGGTGGTGAGCCGCGGGGAGCTATATGCAAAGGTTGAGGAGTACAACTCCTATCTCACCTACGCAGGAATAGCACTCGGCGTTGTGTGCGTGGGAATCATCGCATACAATGCTCTTAAAAAACACAAATGATTTTAGATTCTGCAATATAACCGAAATAAAGACACCACAATGACACAGATAGCTCCATCACTTCTCTCAGCCGACTTCGCCAACCTTCAGCGCGACGTGGAGATGCTCAACGCTTCCGACGCCGCAATGCTTCATCTTGACGTGATGGATGGCGTTTTCGTACCCAACATCTCGTTTGGATTTCCGGTGATGAAAGCTATTTCCACCTACGCACGTAAACCGCTCGACACTCACCTCATGATCGTGGATCCGCAACGTTACATCAGTCAGGTGCGTGATTGCGGTTGCGCGATAATGACCGTACATGCTGAGGCATGCACACACCTGCACCGTGTCATACAACAGATCCGCGACGCCGGCATGAAAGCGTCTGTAGCGCTCAATCCCGCCACACCGATTGTCATGATAGAGGAGGTCGTGGCAGACCTCGACATGGTTCTCCTGATGTCTGTCAACCCCGGTTTCGGCGGTCAAAAATTCATAACGGCGACTCTCGACAAGACCCGCCGGCTGCGCAAAATGATACAGTCAACCGGCTCGCACGCCGAGATTCAGGTCGACGGTGGCGTAAACCTCACCACCGCTCCACAACTGAGCGAAGCCGGTGCCGACATTCTCGTGGCAGGCAGTTTCGTTTTCAACTCACCCGATCCCGCTGATACAATCCACCGTCTGAGCATGGTCTGACACGGCATTGACACCGGTCACATCACAGACACACCCGTAACACTTCAAGACTCCACTTCATCACATAATGGATAATTTCGAAATATCCTCCGATAATTACGATCCCACAGAACTACGCCGTCAGGCTTCTGCCGCCGCCAATACACCCGCAGAGCCTAAACAGGCTGCAACGCCCACCACTCCCCGACCAGCGGCTAAGCAGCAGGCAGCTGCCGCACCCAAGGCTAATGCAAAACAGCCCAAAGCCAAGCCGGCACGCCCAAAAAGCGAGAAACCGAAGAGCGACCACTCACGCTGGCGTCTGTTCGGAGGCGTGGTTCTTATCGTAGCCGCTCTCTATATGCTGACCGTCTCGATATCATACTTCGCAAACGGTGCTGCCGACCAAAGCATTGTCGACGGTAACAGCTACACACACATAGCTGATAATGCCGACAGGATTGGAAATACCGGAGGTCCGTTTGGAGCCTATCTCTCCCACCTGATGGTGTGCCGCACACTCGGGCTCGGCTCTTTCATAATGATATTCTATTTCGCCGCCCTCGGTCTGTCACTGCTGCATGTGCGCCGTTTCAAACTTTGGAGCCTCACCTATAAATGTCTCCTGAGTGCGATCACACTTTCAGTCCTTGCCGGATTCGTCACATACTCACTCACATCATACAACTACTGGGGAGGCATACATGGGCATGAGATAAATGCGTTCATCATGCAGCACGCCGGGATATGGGGCGCTATAGCGGTCAATATCATCCTTGTCGCAGCGGTTGTTCTCGTGTTCCTGCGCGAGATACAGATTGCTATAGGCATGTACCGCCGCCGTATGGAGCAGCGCCGCCAGCGGCTTGCCGCAGAGCGTGCACAGGCTGAAGAGCGCCGTCGCCGGATGGCGAGCATGCTCACCGACACCCCCGACGAGCCTGCGGAGCCGGAGGCTCAGGAACCTCACCCGGAGGCAGCAACCGAAACCGGAAACGAGGTCACGCCCCCAACCGCTGCTGCCCCGTTGATGCAGGACATCGTTACTCCAGAGGATAATGAACCGGAACAGGATGCTCCGTCGACTGCACAACCTTATCCATACGGATCACAACATTCTGAGAATCAGGAGACAATTGCGATTCCTACTCAGGAGATGCCGTCAGACAATGAAATCCCGCCAGTTGACGGTATGACGGAAATCGAACCCGTTGCCAACACGGATGATATCCCCGCCGACGCACCGGCTATTGATCAGACGCCCGTCCTTTCTGATATACCGACAACATCGGCAATCACCGATGACACAGATCAGACTCCGGAAGCGCCAGCCGACAATGTTGACGTCACGATAACCATAGCCAAGGAAATTGAGGAAGCCGACCATATATCGACGAAATCGTTCGACCCGACAGCTGAACTTTCCCGTTTCCGTTTCCCCTCAATCGATCTTCTGACACCATACTCTCAGTCGACAGACCATGTCGATTTAGCCGAACAGGAGGAAAACAAGGCTCGGCTGACAAAGACGCTTGAGACATTCGGCGTAAAGATCTCAAAAATCGAGGCTACAATAGGCCCGACAATCACCCGTTATGAGATCATACCCGCCGAAGGGGTACGCACCCGTTCGGTGAAGAGTCTCGGCGAAGATCTCGCGCTTGCCCTCTCGGCACTCGGTATCCGAATAATCGCTCCTATACCGGGCAAAGGCACCATAGGAATTGAGGTTCCGAATAAGAAGAAGCAGGTGGTAGGTATACGTAACATCCTGTCATCTGAGGCATACCAGAACACCGATGCCGAACTCCCCATAGCCATCGGCACAACAATCACCAACGAGGTCTATATCGCCGACCTCGCCAAACTGCCGCACCTTCTTGTAGCAGGCGCTACCGGTATGGGTAAATCCGTGGGACTGAACACTATCATAGCCTCACTGCTCTATAAGAAGCATCCCGCCGAACTGAAATTCGTGCTCATCGACCCCAAACGTGTCGAGCTTAGCCTCTACCGCAAACTCGAGCGCCATTATCTCGCATCGCTCCCCGGCGAGGACTCCATCATCACCGACATGTCAAAGTCGTTACCGTGCTCAACTCGCTCTGCATAGAGATGGAGCGCCGTCTCGGACTGCTCGAGGATGCCGGCGTGCGTAATATCAAGGAGTACAACGACAAATTCGTGGCTCGCAAACTCGATCCGCGCACACACCGTTTCCTGCCGTACATCGTGCTGATCATCGACGAGTTCGCCGATATCATCCTTACTGCAGGGCGCGAGGTCGAGAATCCTGTGTCGCGACTTGCAGCTGTGGCACGTGCCGCGGGCATACACCTTATAATAGCCACCCAGCGCCCGACGGTTAACGTCATCACCGGCGGCATCAAGACTAATATTCCCGGTCGTATCGCATTCCGCGTGAACCAAGGCAATGACTCCAAAACAATTCTTGACCAAGTTGGAGCCAATCAGCTCGTCACCAAGGGCGATATGCTGTTCTCTCAGAACGGTACCATCGACCGCGTGCAGTGCGCTTATATCGACACCGACGAAGTTAAGGCTATAGTCGACTGCATAGCCGCGCAGATAGGCTATGATCAGCCATACGAACTCCCGGAATTTGTGCCGCAGGGTAACGAGAACGGTGCCCCGACAGGCAACATCATCGGCGAGCGTGACCCATTGTTCCCCGAAGCGGCGAGAATGATCGTTAACAGCGGCAGAGCATCCACCACCGAGCTGCAGCGCAAGCTCAATATCGGTTTCGGACGCGCCGGACGAATCATGGACCAGTTAGAGGCTGCCGGTATCGTCGGACCTAACCAAGGCTCAAAACCGCGTGCCGTGCTGATAGATATCGTGGGACTCGAACATTATTTCACCAACAATCCTTAAGCGGACGGCATCACTCAACCAAAAGCGTGCCGCAGATGTTTATACCGACAGATAACCGTTAAAACTTTCCACACCAGACTCCACGGATGAGAAAAACCATCAACATAGCCGCCGTATTTATGCTTCTCTTAAGCATACTCCCGGCGGCATACGCTGCAGGGACAACAACACTCATGGAACAGGCTCGGCAGAAACTGCTGTCGGCAAAATCAATAACAGCGGCAGCCACCATCGCCGCCGACGGTCATACCTCACACGCCTCGATCACCGCTGCAGGAAAGGCATTCACCATAAAGATGCCGCAGATGGAGATATGGTACGACGGTACGACCCAATGGACCTACAACCCAAACTCCTGCGAGACATCAGTCACCACTCCCACCCCGCAGGAGATAGCGCAGATAAATCCTCTGTCGCTCATCGCATCGATCGGCGACGGCTACAAGACCACACAGCTCACCTCCGGCAATTCCACCGAGCAGACAGTGCGACTCACACCGCGGCACCCGAATCCTGACCTCGCCTATGCCGACGTGACATTAAACTCACGCACGGCTATGCCCACACAGATCATACTTACAGATCCGCAGGGCAACACCATAACCCTGACGGTCACATCTATCAAGACCGGACAGGCACTCCCCTCCTCCACATTCCGCTACGACAAGGCGGCACACCCCTCGGCTACCGTCGTCGACCTCCGATAATCCAGTATAATCCTCAATTATATATATCATGCAACAGATAAATACAAAATGTCTCATCATCGGCTCCGGTCCTGCCGGATATACAGCCGCCATCTATACCTCCCGCGCCAACCTGACGCCCGTCGTATGTCGGACATCAGCCCGGCGGACAGCTCACCATCACCACCGAGGTCGAGAACTTCCCCGGATACCATAACGGAGTAACCGGCACACAGCTCATGGACGATCTCCACAAACAGGCATCACGCTTTGGCGCCGACATCCGCACAGGCATTATCACTGACATCGACCTCACCCAGCGTCCTTTCGTGGCACATGCCGACGACGGCACCGAGATCGTGGCTCAGACAGTGATCATTTCCACCGGTGCCACCGCACGCTACCTCGGGCTCCCCGATGAAGACCGCTACAAAGGCATGGGAGTATCGGCATGCGCCACATGCGACGGATTCTTCTACCGCGGTCGCCGCGTAGCCGTAGTAGGTGGAGGCGACACTGCTTGCGAGGAGGCTCTATATCTGAGCAACATCGCATCTGAGGTCTACCTCATTGTCCGCAAGAACCACCTCCGCGCATCGAAAGTGATGCAGCGCCGTGTCGTGGAGAAGCCGAACATCCACATCCTGTTCAATACCAACACCGAAGGTCTCTACGGAGCCGAGTTCCTCGAGGGAGCGCATCTGGTGGAACATATAGGCACTGACAACGAACGCCACTACGACCTCCCTGTCGACGGTTTCTTCCTTGCCATCGGACACACACCTAACACCGAACTGTTCCGTCCGCATATCGCGCTCGACGATACCGGATATATCAAGACATTCGACCACTCGACCGCTACGAATATCCCAGGAGTGTTCGCCGCCGGCGATGTTGCCGACCCACATTACCGTCAGGCTATCACAGCTGCCGGCAGCGGTTGTAAGGCAGCTCTCGACACTGAGCGCTTCCTTAACGAACAAGCCTGATTTAATCCAGTTAACCCTATAAACACAGGCGGTGTGTCAGATAACCTGAAACACCGCCTGCGTTATTATATATATGTGATTTACTTCACACGGTCAGGATTCGAGCTGACGAAATCTGCCCACGACCGCGACCGTGGTTTCTTCCTCGCCGTCCCCTGCATGGCTGCCGACGCTGCCACAGCAAGCGGATTGGTCATCTCATAGTAATGGCACAAGGCAGCTGCAAGAGCATCCGTAGCGTCAAGCTGACGGGGAAGCGTCTCATCATCAAGACCGAGTATGCGCAAAAGCATTGCACGCACCTGCTCCTTCGAAGCGCCACCGTTGCCCACCACAGCCTGCTTTATGCTGCGCGGCTCATACTCCGTCACCGGAATATTGCGCGCCAGTGCTGCGGCGATCGCTACACCCTGCGCCCGTCCGAGTTTCAGCATGGACTGCACGTTCTTTCCGAAGAACGGAGCCTCGATGGCAAGCGCATCAGGGCGATACTGCTCGGCGAGCATGCTGACGCGCTCGAATATCCGCCTGAGCCTCACATAATGGTTCTCTATCTTCCCGAGCTCGATGACGCCGAGCGCTATCATGACAGGCTGACGCTTCTCGGCTGTGAGAAGCGCATAACCCATCAGATTCGTTCCCGGATCTATGCCGAGAATCACCGGCGCAGTGTCAGAGCACTTCGTCATCAAGCGGTATCAGCGTAGAGTGAATCCAAAGGAAATCCTCGCCATGATGCACCGACTCCTCACCTATCACCGAAGCGCCCTCGCCTTGCAGCCAACCGTCGGCAGCATCAGCGGAACCATGCGACAGATGCAGGGCGAACACAGCCATACCCGGCTGCACATTGGTGGTCACCTGCATAAAATGCGGCGCAGTGAAACCGGCAGCCGTAGCCGCAGGTATGAACCTGTCGCGCAACCATGTTTTCAGAGCCCTCTCCTTACCCTCCGGGATAAAGAAAGTGGTGTTGATTACCACACCGCTCATTTGTCGGCAAGTCCTGCGAAAACACCGAGTAGAGCCAGCAGCAGATATGCTGCCGAGCATATAAGTGAGATAAAGAAACCTATCTTGGTCCACTTACCCGCCTCGCGTGATGCACGTTCCGCACCCGCGTAATCACCGCGACCGTAAAGCGACTCCACCTGCGATGCCTTCACAATACCGGCTACACCGAATGGCAGACAGCAGAGGATCGTCACGAGAATCGACTCCACAAGCCATGTCTTCGGACAAGGAGGCGGAGCCATCTGCTGACCGTATGCACCGGGGGCGTATGCAGGGGCATAACCCGGAGCGCCGGCTGCCGACGCATCATTGACCGGAGGATACTGGCTCGCAGGCGCGGCACCGAAAAGTGCAGCCTGAAGTTCAGGCACCTCCCCGGCTGTAGTCCATCCGCTCATGCTTTCATTCCACACCGGAGTGGAAGTGGTGATATTCATCTGGCGCAGCTCATCGACACTGTACGGTCCGGCATTGCCATTGTTTACGTGGATATAGTATTTCATAGTTCTTGTGATGATTTATTCTATTTTTTACGGCGCCGCAGTGCCCGCGGTATGAAAGCGATATGCTTCCTGACAGCTGTCACCGCACCATAATAGCGGCACATTATGCGAAACCGCTCCATGAGCGACGCCCGATGATTCTTGTTAGTAAGCCCGCCTTCCAGGAAATCTACCATAATCCCCGGCACATATACGTTCCTCCGCGAGTGCTGCAGACAGCGTATGCACCATTCATAGTCAGCCGAGAAACGATACGCGGTGTTATATGGCGATGCGATCCGCGCAAGCACGACAAAAGCCTGATGACACACCACCATTCCGTCGGAAAAGCTCTCGAGCGTGAGTTTCTCAGGCGCGGTAAGATGCCTGTCGCCCACACGGCGCCTCTGCTCGTCCACCACCTGCGTCTGCCCGTACAGTATCCCGGGCATATCGTTTTCACGCGCGGCAGATGCTATCTGCGAGAGAGTGTCGGCAGAGTGAAAGGTATCGCCGGCGTTCAGGAAGATCAGGTATTTGCCTTTGGCACGGTCCATACCCTTGTTCATCGCGTCATAGAGCCCCTCGTCAGGCTCCGAGAATATCCGCGTCCGCTCTCCGGCACCCATCTCCCCGGCGATGCGCAATGTGCCGTCGGTCGACGCACCGTCTATTATCAGATGCTCGAAATCATGGCATGTCTGCTCCGCAACGCTGCGCATAGTCGGCGCAAGCACCGCTGCGGCATTCCATGTGACGGTGATGATGGAAAACAACGGTTCGGTGACAGATGCCTCGCGGTCATTCACGGCGGCTGAATCAAGCGTGGCTGTATTCATTTCAACACAACTTTTTTCGACCAACGTCCGCAGCGCACCACGTAGCAACCGGCACGGAGCTCCAGTTGCTCAGTATCGCCGGCACGCACTGTGACAGTACGCACAAGCTGCCCGACGATAGAATATATCTGGAAAGTACGGTCTGTATTACCGCGCGACGTAAGCTCGATAGCACCGTCGCGGGTGGCTACCACAGGCTCATCGGCATGCCGCTCCAACTGCTCTGTCTGCACGGCTGGTGCAGATTCAGGCATGGCGGCAACCGATACGGCAACGACCGACAATGCGGCGACAACAGCCGCAAGTCTCGCCGAAGCAGTGTGTATAGCCATTCGTATTCTTGTCATGACGGTAAAACTGTTATCCTGCGTGCGCGCAGGCTTCAGTTTTGCAAAGTTAGCACATCCAACCCAAAAATCCAAATCCACACAAATTATGACACATCATCTACGGAATCTGACTCAATTTCCCATACTTCAATTCCGACAGCAGCATGTCATGGACATAAGCCGGACTTTCCATATACAGACCTGTTTCAAAATCCTCAAGTTTTTGAAAAGTTTCTGAATTATGAAACGTCGCTATGGCTTCAGCCAAAGTCATATCGTTCTTTTCAACCAGATATCTCACCACATCGGCTGATATCCCTTCAAACAAGTATTGTGCGTTTATTTGGTTCATATCTTTTTCAGGAGTTTTATGAATGCCTCCTCCGTTATTATGGCATACCACTGTTAGGTCGGCAACGCAATCGTTGAACGACAATGTATGCTCAACATCATAAAACTCCGACAGAAAGTCAATACCCTTGAACCTGTTCAAATAATTGCTTGCCTCACGGATTGTGAGGGCATGGTGCCGTGCAAATTCAATTATAGCAGTCATCACATAATCCACCACATCCTTGCCGGGTCTCTCCTTAGGCTCAAGCGACACCACCGGCTCGACGCCAAGCGCATCAGCAAGTTTTTCTAACGAACCGATATTTACACTAACGCCGTTTTCAATCTTTGATACCATAGCTTTCCGGACGCCGATCAATTTTCCGGCGTCGGTCTGTGTCAGTCCTCTGTTTTTTCTCCTTTGGGCGAGAAGTGCTCCTATGGAGTTCAATCTTGTCTTGGTTGCCATAATACATTATTTGCCGATGCAAATATAATGATAAGTTTCCTATTCAGGAAACAAACTCATTCATTATTTGTTGGGAGTCGGGGATAAAAATGGGGATAAAAGAGGCGCGGACCCGATTGAGGATCCGCGCCATTGGTTATTTGATGGCGGCTATAAAGCCGTCAGTCAGAAGCGTCAGCGTATCATCACCTTGACAGTCGTGCCGTCGGGTGTGCGCACCAGATAGATGCCCTGGCGTAGTCCCTCGCCACGCACGCGACGTCCGTTGAGGTCGTAGATCACAGAACCCTCGGGAGCGATGATGTCTGATCCTTCGGCACGCACTGCGTCAGCATCGCGGTCACCGTTGATGCCGTCGATTGCCGTGGGGGTGGGATTCACCCATACGTTCACACCGCACACGGCGCCACTCTTCTTGCCGGTCTCAACGAGGATAGCCATGATATACGTGGTCTCGGTCACCTCGATAGGCTGGAAATCGTAAGGAGTGCCGTTGTCAGGAGTGAGAGTGCCCATACGGTCGGTCCAATAGATCTCATAGCCACCTGCTATAGCCTCGGCAGGTGAGATGGTCACGTAAACCTTGCCGGTAGCCTCATCCTCGGTAATCTCAAACTTCACCTTACCGCTCACTGCCTGTCCGGGCTGGTCAGGATTCTCGGGCTGATCAGGCTGATCGGGATTTTCGGGCTGGTCAGGCTGTTCGGGATCCACAGGCTTCTGCGGCTCATCCTGCTTGATTGCGGGAACGATCACGAGCGCGTGCACAGTCTCGCCGGCAACCTTGCCCTCCTCCTCGACGCGGGCATAGAGTATGCATGTCTCAGCTATCTCTATCGGACCGGTATATTCCTTACCGGCTGTCGTGAAGTTGTCTTTCGACCAACGGATATCGGAATCCTTGGCACCGCCGAGAGCCTTGAGCGTAACCATTGTCACACCCTTGGTTTCGTCAGGGGCGAGCTCGAAGTCCACATCACCCGACGGCTCGAGGCGTGTGAGCGCGATGTGCGTGTGGCGGCTCGGACGACGACCCTCGGCTACTGCATAGGCGTGTATGCAGGACTGCGAAGCGGTCACGATGAACGGCTCGCCGTAAGTAAACCACTCTTTGTTGTCATACGAATAATAGATGCGTGTGGTCGAGAGCTGGTTGGAGCATTCGAGCTTCACCTTAGTTGCGGGATAGAACGACTCGGCATATTCGAGATATTCATCATCGGCTACCGGAGATATGCTCTTGTCGTCGATCTTCACTGTCACGTCGGCGGTCATCGGTATGCGCTTGGCATCCGTTGGCCAGAGTTCCACCTCCGTGCCATTGAGCATCACGAAGCCAGTGATGTCGTAGTAGGCTCCATCCTCGAAGTCCACACCGTCAAGCTCGCCGAGCTCGGCTGTGTTCAGCAGATGCGCCACGCTGCCGTCGATAGCGCTCTTGAATGTGATGGTGGGTGTAGCCGCGCGTGCATTCTCAGGAGCGGCGACATTGACCACAACATTGCTTACCGTCACGAGGCGGCGGGCATTCTCGGCTGAGATATCCTCCACCTCATCGGGAGTGATGGTGATCTCCTTCATGTTCTCGTCGGGATAATCCTCCAGAGCCACCGACTTCTCCGGCCACCTGCACTCGGCATTGACCACACCGCGGCGGTTGCCGTCGGCAGCGTCGAAGATCATCACGAAGTCGCTCACATACTCACCCTCGCGGTACTTGGTCACATCCCAGCCGTCGGCATTGTAGATCGGGAGATAGTGACCCACGGATCCACGCACGAACATGTTCTGTCCGCTCACCGACACGATGCGCACCGCGCTGTTGAAATGGTATGCATTATCCTGCACACCCTGGTTGATGAAGTTGAGCAGGTAGCTCATCTCACGGGTGTTCTTCACGAACGTGCGTGCCACTACAGCACTCGGGGTCTTGCCAGGCTCGGCGGCGAAAGCCATCACCACCACGCGGTCCTGACCCTCCTCGAATGTGAGGGCAACCTTCTCACCGGCGGTATATGTGTGGCGTTCCGTCACATTATGCAGCGGGTTGACGCCACCGATAGCGTAATAGCCTATGGCACCCTCGGGCACCGTCATCTCAAACTGGAGGTCGTGCAGACCTGCCTGCACCTCATTGCCCGCCAGGTCGGGATGACCCGCCAGGAAGAGCTGCGGCTCATCCGTATCACCGGCGAGACCACCGAAATCGGTCATCGCGAGAGCGAAACCATCCTCACCGTCGCGCATGAACACACCGGTGATGTCATAGAGGCTGCCCTTCTTGTAGGCTGTCGACCAACCGCTGCGCACGGTGAATATGTCGAAGCTCAGGCGCACCGGCACACTGCCGTCGCCTATGCGGAGGAAGTAACGCTCCGTGTCGCGCGACTCGTCAGTAACCTCCACGCCCTTGAGTGTCAGATACATCATCCGGTCAGTATCGCCCAGATTGATATCTTCATAGTAGATGTCGCCACCCTCTTCGTAGCTTACCTTGACTTCACGCGCGGCTACGGATGTTGAGTCTATGCTGTTGTCATAGACCACCGTGCGGGCGAAGTTGGTTGTCTCGCTCCGCAGGTTGCCGAGCGGGGTGAGGTTAGCCATCAGCGCCACGCCGTGTATCACGTCGCCCGGACGGAGCACACGCTTCGCACCCTCAGCCGCATCGGCGTCGGTATTGTCGACCTTAGGCTGCTCCCAGGCTTTGCCATTGTGCACCATCAGATAGTTCTTCGAGAGGAAATCGGTGCCGTCGGTAGGATCGAGGTCGCGCAGGTAGAGATACTCCGGAGTGCGCTTGATCACCACCGCCTTGCCCGACAGCTGATAGTAGAGACTCAGACCGTTATCGGCGATAGCCTGCTCGGTGAGCACACCGTCGGCGTCAAACCAATCCTTCTCATGTCCGAGGAACACCTCCTTGAATTCGGCGATGCTCTTCGCTTCCTTGGCATCATAAGCGTGGAATTTCACGTGGCTTGCATGCAAGCTCCACACATCGTTGCTCTTGTCGTAGGTATATACGTACAGGTCGCGCACACCGTCTGTGAAGTCAGCCTTGCGGATCACCAGTCCCTCGGCGGGTACCACATTCTCGCTCTTAACATCGGCGTCAAACGAGTAGCGTGCCTCCATTCCTTCCGGAAGCTCGCTGAGCGTCACGGTAAACTCATCGGAGATCACGTTAACGTCGCCATCTATCTCATTGGGAGCATAGAGTGTCGGGCGTACTGGGCAGGGGCGCACTTTCGCCGTCGGGAAGATCGCCGTCTTGCCGTTCACCTGACCCACAAAGCCCTCCACGAGCCACTTCGTGCCCGCTTCCGACGTGAACATGTCGGATGTAAGTGCATCGGCATCAAGATCCGCGCCCTGTGCGTCTCGCACCACCAGGCGTGAATAGATCTGATAGCGGTTGCCCTTCTCATCGGCTACCTCATTGTTCGATCGGAGCCAGGTGAGGTTGCGCACCACAACCTTGCGGTTGAAGTCCGTCACAAACTGATCGTCGGTAGGAGTTGTGGTTATCTGCAGGCGCTCCGGAAGCAGCGGATCGTAGCCGTCGATACGTCCCTCTACAGGCGTGCCGAGCAGGTCATGATATGGCGCCGACTTGCTGTTGATCACAATCTCCGGGCTACCGTAGGTGTAGCGGAAGTCGCCCACGAAACCATTGACCGGAAGTTTCCAGTCGCCCGCGGCATAGAACGCGGCGGGGAAATCCTTACCCTGCGACACAAGCTTTATCGCCGTGCCATCAGCATCCACGAGATATGCATAGTATGTGGTGAGCGCCTCGGTGGTGGCACCGTCAAGACGGGTCTTGTAGACGCCCACAATCTGCATCTCCTTAGCCGGACGGACTGTCAGTTCCTTATCTACATTATCCTTGCTGATAAGCTCCGAAAGCGCGCTGAATCCCTGCGCCTGCACCGGCTGGAAGAATTTCTGCGAGATCACACTCGTAGCCTTGCCATCGGTATAATAGTCGCTCTTCATCAGCAGTCGACCGGTAGTCTTTTCGCCGAACTGCGCCACATTTATAGTTATCTTTTCGCCGGGATATGCGGGTTTGCCGGATTTGATCTCACTCTGCGTGGCATCAGTGGTAAACTCGTATGTCACATTTCCCTGCTGTGCATCGATATACAGATCTACAGCATCGACAAAACGCACAAGACCGCCCTCATCGCTGCCGTTGATCAACGTCGCGACAGGTGCCGACGGTATCAGCCCGCTATTATAATCGCGAGGTGTCCAACGGATCGATAATTTCTTGAACACACCGCCGGTAGATGTGAACAGAAGCGAGTTATTGCTGCAGGAGTAGAGACGCTCCTTAGCTGCTCCTGTCGACCATTTGTTTGCAAAGCCTTCGCTCGCCTCGGTGAACTTTAGATAATCGTTGGCTGTATCACTTGCATCGCTGACAAACGACACCTGATTCATGCGGAGGGCATCGAACTGTGTGCGCACCTTGAACTGCGCGCCTTTCTCGACAGCGAGATAGCTTGCTCCGATATTTGCAGTCTTCCCATTTGCCGCCGGAATGAAATCAATGATGAAAGCATCAGGTATATAATCATCCGATTCACCAAGCACATAGACCATACGGCGGATATTTGTGTGTTTGTCGCCCTTATCCCAATCCTCACCTGTTGGAGCGGTTTCGGACCATATTTTCAGTTTGCCGCCTACTGAATTGTTGGCGAGATCGAATATCGTATGCTCCGGCAGACGTGTGAACTCCACATATCCCATCTCGTTTTTGACCTCGGGGAAGTCAGGATCGGCTGCACAGTAGTAGAAGCGGCATGTGCCCGGTATGGATATGCTTTTTGCATTCCACTGCACCCACTTGTCATCATCGATCTTCTCGAGCGGATTGTCCTCCAAACCATTGGTTATGTAATAGAAGAATGTCGGGTTTACACCAGCCTCACAATCATTTGCCTTACCAAATGAGGTGATGTTCGCCACTCCGCTGTATGTCAAGTTATAACGCTTATCAGGAATCGGCTGCGTCGTAGTACCGACCTTATACTGATCACAATATACTTTAGGCAGACCGACATGCTTGGGAAGCACAGGAGTATCCTCTGAGTAGAGAACTTCGATATTTGCGAAAGATAGCACATTGTTTGATGCAGCTAAAGTTAAATCAGTTATATCCTTTCCTGTAACTGACGTACATCCGGTTTGGGGTACAACGAAATTTACTTCTGTTGCGCCATCCACAGAATACCACAATGTAGCTATGCAATCATCAACAGTATTGACTGCATTAACAACCGTACCCGTCTGTGAGGCTGCAAGATTTATATTTCTATAAATTTTAGACGCAACCGGATTACTACCGGATTTATAGATGATACGATGAATTTTTTTTCCATTATCAGTACCTTTTACTTTAAGTTTAATACCGGACATGCCCAATAATGTACCACCTGCATTTACTTTTGCTGAAGATCCTTCTTTTCTTCCAACATCAGAATAATCAAATGCTATTTCAATATCTTCGTTTGATGTGGTTTCATTTTCTGCTCCAGATGTCATTCTACCAACAGGATCCACAGCCGCAGTAGCCCACGTCGTAGTTTCTGTAGAGGAATATACCGGTTTTTCACCCAGCCCGCTCCCTGTAGTATTCATCTTATAGACATGCATCTTTGATCCTTTGCCAAATAGTGCAGTCTTAGATTGATTCGGGAACTCTTCGTACTCAATCTCTATCGAGCTTATAGTATAAGCGGGATTAGAAGTAACTTTACATCCAAACCCGTTATTGCTATTAGGTGTAAAGTTACTATTGCCGTTTGCTTTCAGTTCCTGCCTTCTTGTCAGAAATTTAACATCGGTTTCACCACAAGCAAAATAGTCTGTACTATTATACGTATCAATTGTTAAAGGCAAGCCTCTATTCCATTCTACTGAATCACCTTTGATTGTTCCTTCTTTGTATTCCTTGTAATCCACCAGCTTTTTCACACGAATGAGATTAAGCTTCTCATAATCTCTTTTAGAACCATTGACAGGATCCGGTCTATTAAAAGTGATTTTTTTTATAAACCCGTTATTAAGAGAAAGAGTAAATCCTGCGCCTGTATAAAGGGATAGACACCCCTCTTCCGTCAGCATTCCGGTATATGACTTGTTATTATATGACTGCGCAAAAATTGTCAGCGTAACATTGTCTTTCTTTATTATACCGGTATTTACTTCAGTTAAAGATGTTCTCTTGTATTCCGCTGTTGATATACCTGAACTATTTTGCGTATGATATACAATAGAACCATCAGTTGATGAAAAATCTATCGTGACCGTCTTGGTGGTCTGCGCGACTATCTGCAACGCGCCTACGAGCAGCGCGAAGCATAGCAAGATTAGTTTTTTCATAAGAAATTGATTAGTTTAACAGTCGTTTTGAGAGGAAAGAGGCGTTGCGGAGAGAGGGTGTTTGTTGTAAGTGATTTTATTCTATAGGCATTGCGATTTTATAGGGTGAGTATTAAGGTTGATTTGTTTCTGAATTTGTCATGAGGGAGGTTGCGCCGTAACGGCACGACACGACGAAGCGGCGCAACCGTCGCCGGCACGCTGCAATCTGCTGATTTTAAATAGTTTATGCGGAAATTGGGGGGGGTAAGAATTATCCTCCCGACAGGTCGGTCAAAGCCGGTGTTTGAACTAACAAATCCCTGTACGACCATGGTTAAGCCAAATCATCAGAACTTGTTCTGATCGTGTCGTTTAGTTTCCCTGTATTGATGTAATCCCGCACGCGGAATTAACATTTGCTTTCACTTTAATGCGCAAATTTATATTTCCTCAACAAACCATGCAAGAAAATCCCCAACTTTTTCGCCCTCCCGTCCCCAAAAAGCCAACACGTGACTCCATAGGTGCCGCTTGTAGGGGCGAATCTGGGCTGAGTACGGGGCGGAGACATATTTCAGCCTGAAAGGTGAAATTGTCTCCGTGGGGTTGGGGTGGATTAGGGAGTTATAACACAGAATTTCTTTGTGATCAAAAGGATTATGAAGCAATACCACACAGAACTTTTTGTTGCTTCGCAACATCCACAGAACTTAAAGAACGACACAGAACGAGGGTGAGGGCATGGAACACATATAGTTTTGGATGCCATTAGAATAATGCCAAGAGAAAGTTCTGTGGTGTTCTTACTGTTCTGTGGATATTGCCAACGGCAATGAGAGAGTTCTGTGTGGCAGTTTTTTGTTTTGCAGTTGGAGTGAATTAAAGGATTCCAACACAGAACTTTTTGTTGCTTCGCAACATACACAGAACGGATAGAACGGCACGGAACGAGGGTGGGGACATGGGTGAGTACAGGAGCATAGGCGTGCGGGAGCAAAGGGTTGTAGGGGCGGAGGTATGGCGCGAGCGTAGCGCAGCCTACCTCCGGTCAGCCTGTTTACATTATGGTGAAGTTGCGCATCTCCGAAGCGCCATTGATACTGCACTCCACTACAACCCCACGCGGTCAATGTCGCGCCATGCGCTCCATTGACTCGGGTGGGGTTTACCATGTTGCGCCTCTCCGAGGCGTGGAGTGACAACCATAGGGTAAGGAGAGAGCACATTGGGGAGAAACAGCACTAGTAAGGCGTGGGCGAGTCGGAGACTCGCAACTTGGTAAACCCCATACGTGTAGTGAGCGCGCAGCGCGAGACTACCGTGTGGGGATAGGGAGGATGCCACCCACTGATAGCGCGTCGGAGATGCGCAACTTTTATGGCTGCAGGCTGAACGGAGGTAGGCTGCGCTGCGCTCGCGCCATACCTCCGCCCCCACAACCCGATGCTGTCCCATCACTGCTGTTTCATCACTCCCCTTAATCAAATTATTTTCAGGGGAAAGTTATGGGGATTAGAGATTTTTATGTAATTTTGCAACGATACAGGGAGAAAATGTCAACTTACAGTAAAATCATAGTTTTCATATCGTTGACTATGCTTGCGCTGACTTCATCGGCACAAGAAACCACCGTTGTGCTCGACCTTGACTCCCCCACTACCCTCGTCACCGGCTACAAGGAGGGATTCGAGACGCCGGTATCGCTCACCGGAGAACTCTACAATGCCTGGCGAAATGCACCATACAAATATGTGAACGCCCCTATTACCGAGATGCCGCTCGGGGAATTCAAAGAACCGGGATATTTCATTACAAAAGGTGAAAATACCATCGACACTACATATACCCCTATTGCCCAGATAGTAGATCCTGGTGGACTTGTGATAAACTTCAACTGGCAGAACTCAACGAAAAATGTAACATTCAAATACGAGCACCTGATGGGACTTAACTTCAGTACCTTCAGAATGCCCGGTGCACATTATGTATTCGATGTGGATAAATGGAAGGGGATTCAGCATCCTGCCAATTGTCGGCTGCTTGCATGGCGTTACAATCACGACTTTACGATAATAGCGCCAGAAGGCAACAAGATAACCCGCATCGTCTACGCCCCACCGACATACGGAACCGAGGGTGGCAAGTACGGTTTCTATAAACCTAACGGATCCGATATAAAATTCCTGATCGAACCGCGCACATCCTCCATGACCGAGGATCCCGACACTGTAGGCACAAGCCGCCTGATACGGGAAAAAGAGCCATCGTACGACCGATATATAAATTACTATCAAGGTGTGGAATGGGTTGCGAATGAAGGTGAACATTTACGTAGCGTAACGATGCGTCATGATAACAACTCAACCAAATATCTTGTCACCGGCTCAATCGTCGTCACCTACGAGCCTGATGAGGAGTATGTGGCGCCCACCGAACCATCCACCGGACTGAGCATCGGCTACACCAACAAGATCAGTGAGGAGCCGGGGGTGTTTCTCAACAGCACCCGCATAAGCTTCACACCCGACGAGCCTCTGCCGGAAGGCGCGGTGATCTACTTCACCACCGACGGCTCAGACCCTGCCGTAGAGACCAACCTCATGCGCACGAAGGTGACCGACCCCGCCGATTACGTCTACTCGATAACCTCAGAGAAGACCGTGCGCGCGGTCGTACAGGAGCCAGGCAAGCTGCCGGGCAAGGAAACCACACTCACACTCCGTCCGCTCGAAAAGACCAACTACGCGTATGTCGGTTATATCACAGACAGTGCCGAGGATGGAACGATAGCGCATATCACCGGAGTGACGCAGGTGGCGGCTATAGAGCGCGACGGAGAGGTGGCGTATCTGACGCTCATCGACCCGCAGTCGCCCCCACGGGCGCTGACAGTGAAAGCTGCCGCCGCGGAGTTGCCGCCGAGCTACACCGTCGGGGCAAGATGCACCAACCTGACATTCACCATCGGGCACCTGCCTGACGGGCGCGTCTACGGTGACGCCACACCGTTCACCTCCTACTGGGGCGCGGCATCGCAGGCAAGCCTGACACCGCTCACGCCGATGGAACAGCGTGTGACCGGCGAGCGGCAGCTCGTGCGCTACGAGTTCCTGACCATCGGTGCCGACGGCAGCTTCACCTCGCCCGCCGGAGAGAAGATGCGGATAGTGTCGACCATGGGCGGACTCGACGCCGGCGAATGGTTCGAGGCGGAGCGCAACGCCATAGAGTGCGTCAGCGGCGGCTTGGATGCCGACGACGTGCGCACGATGTATCTCGTCAACAAGATACACTGCCCCGGCATAGCGGAGGTGAGCGTCGACAAGCGGCAGATCACCGGCAACAGCGTGCGCTTCTCCACCGAGACGGCAATGGTTGAGGTCACACGGCAGACAGGTGGCACAAAATTCTATGTGATGGGATACGGCGACAGCAGCCCCTCGCTGCTCGATGAGGATGAGTACATACAGATGACAGCAAGCACCACGCTCGGGTTCTATACACTGCTCAACGGAATGCAGAAAACCCGCATCATCACATTCACCAAGGTTGATGCCGCACAGGCTCCGGGCATAGCAGATTATGCGGCTGCGGCAGCCGACGGGGCGGAGACCATAAGATGCACGGCGGCACTCACGGTCGTATGGCGCTCGGGCAAATATATCCTTGCCGCCGACGATTCGGGCGGTATGATACTGCTCACCGCACCCGAAGATGCGGAGATCGAACAGGGTATGCGTATCGTGGATTTCACCTCCAGTCCGGTACTGACACAATCGGGGCTCACGGCAGCCGACATCACGGACTACGACGATCTGTTCGGGCATCTCGAGGATATGGCGGAAGTCGCGCCACCTGTAGAGATATTTCCGGAGGATAAGACATTTACCGACGCCGACGTCATGAAAGGCATATACACGATCTCCGACCTGCGCATACGTCCTGTGGCGGGCGGTGGCAAGGCGGTGAATACATCACCGCAGCTCATAATCGACGAGTCGATAGTGAGCTGCGGCGAGTATGACCCGAACTCGCTCTACCGCATGACCGTCGCTGCCGTAAAGTCTGCTCATGGCGACGGCTCACTACGCCTGATGCTGCTCGGCATGGAGGAGGAACCGCAGTGCTCGCAACCGTCGATCACGATCGGCGGTGATGACGGCACATTTATCCGCGAAGCCTTGGTGACCATAAGCGCCGGAGAGGGTGAGGAGATACGCTACACAACCGACGGGTCGAACCCGCGGACATCAGCGACAGCAAAGCTCTACACCGTACCGTTCGTGATCACCGCGACTACAACCGTGAACGCCTGTGCATCGCGCCGCGGCATGACTCCCGGAGCGACAAAGGCTGCGACGTTCATCCGCCGCTCTGTCGAATCAAGCTCGCTCGGAGCTGTGATGCTACAGACATCGGCAGGAAAGATAGCGCATTTCACCGGCAGCGCCACCGTGCAGTGTGTAGCCAAAAACTATATCATCGTGGGTGACGCCCGCACACGACTCGCCCTGCGCACCGACGGCAGCGGGCTGCCACCGTACGCTCCCGGCGACATCATCGGCGGATTTGTCGTGGCGCCCGATCCGGAGAAGCCTTACGGCAACTGCGTCAGCACCGCCGGCTATGAAGACACTTTCACCGCCGCGACAGGCAATACCGCTACCGCAGCCACAAACGAGATCGAGGAGGCGCAACTCGCACGTCAGGTGGCATGGAGCCGTGTGAAATTCCTGACAACATTCGCGGAGCTCCGTGTGAACCTCACGGAACTCGGCAGACCGGAGGGGTGGGTAGACACACCGGAGGAGGGGCATACCTACCGTGTTGAGGGTATCGTAGCTCCGGCAGCCGACGGCACCACGGAGCTGTGGGCGCTCGGCATTGAGGATGTGACAGGCACACCCCCTGTCATCGCCGCCACCGACGGCTCGGCACTCTTCCACCCGACGACCATGGTGGAGATCACTCACCCCGATCCGGATGCGACAATCCACTACTCAACAGACGGCGGCACGACATGGAAACTCTACGACGGACCGTTTGAGATCGACGCCACGACCACTGTCGAGGCATACGCCAAAGTGCCTGACAAAACGGTTGCCTACGCGACACCGGCGACATTCACACTGCGCGGCACAAGCTGCGGAGTGGCAGCCGACACTGAGGTCAATGCCGACGGAAGCGTCACCGTGAGCCTCTACCCTGCCCTGAACGATGCGGAGGGTAAGATTTATTACACCTACGATCAGAAAACAGAGCTGATCCCTACCGACGAGCTTCTGTACACCGCGCCGTTCACACTGACGGCAACGGCAGCGGTGCGCGCCATAATGGTCGAGACCGAGAAGGTTGCCGGTCCGCTATTCGTCCTGCCAGTGATCGTGAAGTTGATAGAAGTGCCGGAGAAACCTGTGCAACCTGACCAACCGGAGAATCCTGACAAGCCGGAGACACCGGATGTTCCCGACACGCCGGATCAGCCTGAGAATCCTGATAAGCCGACAGATCCGGAAAAACCTGATCAGCCCGAGACGCCCGACAACCCTGATACGCCAGACAATCCTGACCAACCGGAGAATCCCGGCGATCCGGAACTGCCTGATGATCCGAGTGCCATAACAGCCCCGGGGAGCGACCGCGAGGAGCGCGCGGGCATTCCACGCGGCAGCCGGGTGTATGATCTCGCCGGACGTCTGCACATCGGAGACACACTCCGCAAAGGAGTCTACATAATAGTAACACCACAGGAAAAGACCTACAAACTGCTCATCAACGCGACAACGCCGATCGGCAACCTGCAGAAATAAACGAATAAACCTAATAAAGAGATATATAATTATGTTGCGATTCAACCCCTTCACTTCACACACCGTGAAAGCCATGCTTCTTCTTATGGGCATGGGGTTGGCGTCGTGCACCGACACCATAGAACCGGAACCGGGTATAGAACCCACAGGAGACTCGGATATCTTCGGATTCGAGTGGGTATCACCGGCTGGAGGTTCACGATCAGCCGAAGCCACCGTAATGCCGGAAGATGACGACCGCATACGCCAGGCGATAGCGATGGAGGGCGATGCTGATGAGCCGCGCTTCCTTTACCTCTCCGTGACCGACCGCAACGAGCCTGAGCGTCTTGCGGCGGAGCGCGCCATCAAGGCTGCCGCCGGGAGGAACTCACGAGGCACGGAAGTGACGAAAGACAACTACCAAATATATTACCGCAGCGTGGGTGTGACCGGAATCTGCTTCAACAACAAATGGGAGGAGAACGATGACCATGTGTACTATATGAACAATGTGCGGGTCACACGCGGCAAAGCCGATGGAAACTCTCCCGACAGTTATGTATGGCGCCCGCAGCTCAACTATTATTGGTCGGGCATATCCACACAGCGTATACGCTTCTTCACCTACGCCCCCTACTCGGCGGAGACCGTGGTATTCAATACCGACAAGGTACGCGAGGGGGAGGCAGCCGAATTCGAGTTCTCGACAGAAACGGATGTGCTCAAACAGGTGGATCTGAGCGGTGATGCAATCACCTGTCCCGGCAATATGTACCGCACGGTGCCTCTACAGATGCACCACCTGCTGTCGCAGGTACAATTCTCCATCGGTGACCCTATGCTCGCCGGCACAATCCACAAGATCACCATCAAAGGGGTGAAAGGTAAAGGCACATTCCGCTTCAACGGCAATACAAACGTACTTTCCGACCGAAACGACAATCCCGCATCGGTGCGCTCCTACTCCCCCGGTGAATGGACTGACCAACACGACCCCATGGAGTTCGTGCTCGAGGATGAGATACCCCTTCCCGGCGACATGCGCGATCCTTCGGAGAAAGGCGATCTGGAGCATTTTGACGACGGGTGCACGCTCGGACCATGGTACAGCGACTCGAATCTTGACGAAAACGGTAATCCGAAACCGATAACCATAGGCACAAAAGATAAACCCTGGAACTTCTTCTTCATCCCACAGAAGCTCACGGATGATGTGGTGGTGGAGATCGAGATGACACTTGAGGGCACCTCCGTGCCGCTCGTATACCGTGCGAAACTCAACAGCTCGACAGGAACCGTCAACGGTCAGGGCGCGATGACCGAGTGGAAGCAGGGACACAAGTACAATTATATGATCAGCACGGATGTGCTGGTGCAGTATTATCTTTATTTCAACGGCACGGACTATGCCAAATATTTCCGCAACCGCGATGAGGTCGCACAGGGTCAGACTCCCCTACCATGGGACTCGCTGTACTTCAAGCCCTCCTACCCGGCGGCGCAGGTCGACGGTTTTGTTGAGAGTTTCGCAGTATTCACGCAGGGACACAGCGAGGATGGCTCGCTGATACAGCAGCGCGAGAACCTCCCGTGGCATCCGGTGTATGTGGAACGTCTTGCCGACGGCACTTTCCGTGAAATGGACACCAAGCCCGACTGGGTGACATTCACCGAGGGAGCCGATCTGAAAGGACATCTGTTCGTTGAGCGTCAGCCGGGATTCCACAACAACTCACGCCACATAAAGATGCGCAACGCGGCTCCTGTCGGCACTAAAGACGCGCCCTACGACCTCGCCATGGCTTCAGGCGTGATGACCACCGCCAACACATATATTATAAATGCTCCCGGTTGGTATTCATTCCCGCTTGTCTACGGCAATGCCATAACCGATGGTGTGGCTAATCCCGCGAGCTGGAGCGTCGACGCGGCACCGCAGCCCACGTCATTGCCCGCCGCCGGCTACGACATGAGCCTCATGATGCCGACGCTTCAGGATCACCGCGGACTGCCGATAACCGGACCATACATCCCCGCGCAATACCGTGGCGGTATAAAGGTGCTGTGGCAGAACGGATATAATCTCGTGGATCCTGATTCGCTCTCGATCGAGAATGACCGCGTGAGGTTCTATGTGTCACCGCTGACTATAGGGCAGGGCAACTGCGTGATCTCGCTCACCGACCCCGACGGCACAAGCGCATGGGCATGGCATCTGTGGTTTACCGATTACAACCCGTACATGCCTGATGCTGTCACAGCCGCGACCAACGACAAGGGAGAGTTTTTCGACTTCATGAACGTGAATCTCGGATGGCACTACCCCGAGCCGGAGGTGGAGGATGATCTTGACCGTGAGGTGTACGTCAGCGCACGCCAGCACCGGCACACGTCGGAGATCAAGGGTGAGCAGAACAAGCCAGTCAACGACAACAAGAGCCAGTTCTACACAAAAACACTTACGGCATATAAGGATCAGGATGAAACCGGAGCTGACATAGTAGTGCGCCCGTTCCTGCGCATCAGACAGGAGGGCTACGAGGCTACGCGCAGCGGCGTGGCGCCGTTCTGGCAGTGGGGACGCCCGATGCCTTCGGCTATCATGCCGCACACACGGTTTGACCAGAAAATACCCCACTCACAGTTCAACAAGGCGTATGCACGACGGATATTCAACATCCAGAGCCGCACTGTGGAGATCAAGACACAGAACAACCGCAGGATAACCCACTATCCGGAGCCTACGGCTGTGGCTAAGAAGGTTGACCCGATGCAGGAATTCAACGAGGCTCTACAGCATCCGGAATACCTCTATTTCTGGCCTCTATTCAACTTCAAGGATTACGAGGACTGGACAGGCCCGTGGAACTCGGCTGCCATAGGTCTATGCTGGTGGGGTAACAAGGAGTCAGACCCGACGAAAGGTGCTCCGAGCAAATCGGATCGCGCCGGAGAGGGGGGCAATGTCATGTACTGGAACCTTTGGAGCATGACCAACGATGGCAGAGAGTCGAGCATGGCTTCGGAAGGCGACAATGTGGTCAAGACCATCTACGACCCATCGCCTGCGGGATTCACCGTGCCGCCCCACAGGGCATACAAGGGATTCTCAAGCGCTGACATGTACGACTGCGATCCCTACGACAGTCATCCGGAAGATGGATTCGGCTACCACTTCCGCGTTGCCGGTGGTGTGCTTTTCTTCCCTGCGATGGGTTGGCTGGTCGAGAACTATCCGTGGACAGATCTGTCGTATGGACTCACGGAATGGCCTTACAGGAATTTCGGCGGCGAGCTCATGATGCACTCCGCATCGGCTATGCCCTACACCGGCGGAGGCAAAGGGAGTGTCTGTGGATCGTACCATATACAGTATGCCGACGGAATCGTGGTCAACTACACGAGCTCAGCGATCTGGGGGCAGCCCATACGCTGCATCCGCGAGAAAAGATAGCACACCGGTTTTTTAGGCATTGACATGCTGTGCGTTGTCAACATTTGTGCTAATTTTGCACATAATGAAACTGAAACGCCACATAGTCGCCATTGACGACAATGCCGGAGTGCGCACCGCACTCGAGATACTGCTTGCGCAACGATTTGCCACAGTCATCACTCTCCCCCACCCCGACAAGCTCCGTCAGAGCGTCGCCGGGCATGGCATACCGGATGTCATACTGCTCGACATGAACTACCGTAGCCGCACCAACGACGGCAACGAGGGATTGTACTGGCTCGGGGAGATACGCAAGGAGCTGCCGGAAGTACCTGTCGTGCTCATGACGGCGTTCGCCGACATCGACCTTGCTGTGCGCGGCATAAAGGATGGTGCATCAGATTTCATCGTAAAGCCGTGGGACAACGACCGGCTCATAGCCACACTCGAGTCTGTAACGTCAAAAAACAACCATGGCAAGGAGAGCAAGACCGCGTCAGCCCCCCTTATGGACTGGGGGGTATCGGAATCGATGTCGCGTCTGCGCGAGCTTGTGGAGAAAATAGCTCCGACGGATGCCAACGTGTTCATCACCGGCGAGAACGGCACGGGAAAGGAGGTACTTGCACGCGAGATCCACAGGCTGTCGCGCCGGAGCAATGCGGGATTTCTCACCGTAGATCTCGGCTCACTCCCCGCCACGCTTTTCGAGAGCGAACTGTTCGGTCACCGTAAAGGCTCATTCACCGGCGCGACAGCCGACCGCAAGGGAAAATTCGCCGAGGCTTCAGGCGGTACACTGTTTCTTGACGAGATCGGCAATCTCGCTCCGGAGCTACAGCCCAAGATGCTCACCGCTCTGCAGACCCGCAGCGTCGTGCCTGTGGGAGCCTCACGCCCGGAGCCTATCGATGTCAGGCTCATATCAGCAACCAATGCTGATGTCGATGCGATGGTAACATCCGGTAAATTCCGCGAGGATCTGATGTACCGCATAGATACCATACGCCTTCACATACCCGCATTGCGCGAGCGTCCGGAAGACATTCCACGCCTCGCCGCGAGATTTACTGAAGAATATGGCGCCACCTACGGCAAAAACGGACTGAAACTTGCCGACGATGCCCTCGACCTACTCATCCGTTATCCCTGGTATGGAAACGTGCGCCAGCTGCGTCATGCTGTCGAGAAAGCCGTGATACTTTCAGATCATTCCCGCCTTACAGCCGCCGACTTCCGGCTCCCAGCACCAAAGACCCCTCCGGCGGCACCTGTGGCGGCATCCACTCTTGAGGATATGGAGCGCGCCATGATTGTCGAGGCTATCGCAGCATGCAATGGCAATCTCAGTTCGGCAGCGTTGCGGCTCGGCATAACCCGACAGACGCTATACAACAAAATGAAGCGTTACGCCTTATGAACCGCATCACAATCTGCATCGCCATATCGGCTGCCGCAGCATTCGGAGCCGGACTGCTTTTTGGTCTGCACAAATTGGATTTCGCCGTGGCTGCGGCAATCGCCGCAATCATATCAGCAGCTGTTGCCGTAAGATACACACGCCGTCAACGGCAATCTGTGGGGCTTATGCTCGGGGCTGTCCGCAATCATGACACCACACTCCGTCTTCACGGCGATGGATCCGTCATAGATGCCCAGCTCAATGAGATCGCGGAGATACTTCATGATGTGCGCCGCCAGGCGTATGAAAGCGAATGCACCTACAGTACCATATTCAACCGGATAAGCGCCGCGGTGCTTGTGGTCGATAATGCCGGATTCGTGCGTATGATAAATAATGCAGCGCTGCGCCTTTTCGGTGTGGAGGTTATGCCACATCTCGACACTCTCGCGCGCGTTGATCCGCGTCTACCCATTCTGCTTGGCAACGCTACCCACGGTTCACGAATAAACTTCTCGCTGCCCCCTTCGGCAGAGCTTGTGATAACCACCACACTCGAGGAGATCGCCGGCGAACCGATGAAGATCTTTCTCGCGGACAATATAGGCGCCGAATTGCAACAGGCTGAGACCGAATCGTGGGTGAAGCTGACCCGAGTCCTTATCCATGAGATCACCAACTCCCTGACCCCCATAGTATCGATAGCACGCACACTGACCGATGAGCATGCACTCTCGCAGGAGCATCAGCGCGGCATCGACACGATAGGTCTCACAGCCCGGAATCTGATGGAGTTCGTCGAATCATTCCGTACATTCAGCCACACTCCGCAGGCTCGCCCCGAGCCTATAGAACTGCTTCCGTTCCTTACCGCTCAGATCGAGGCTGCACAGGCTACAATCTCCGACGGAATCCGCATCAGCCTCTCAGTAAAGCCACGCGACCTGATGATCTACGCGGATCCGGGCATGACCGCGCGGGTTATCACCAATATAATCAATAACGCTGCGGCTGCTTTGACCGACAGTGAAAACGGCAGCGTAATGGAAGGATCCGAGATAACTATCACCGCGGGATGCGACGATGCGGAAAACGTGCTTATCGACATAGCCAACAATGGTGAACAGATCTCAGCGGACAATACGTCGAGGATTTTCACTCCGTTTTTCTCCACACGCAGCAACGGTCAGGGAATAGGACTGGCGCTCTGCAAGCAACTTATGCGCGCCCAGTCAGCCACAATCACTCTCCTGCCCTACACCCACTCGCCACTGACTACATTCCGCCTCACATTCCCTTGATTCAAGCTGGATATCAGTCATAACATTCATGCAAATATAAAGAGATCGGTCAGGAACCATGGCTCCTGACCGATCTCTTTATCTAACCGGTGTATTACCGGATTATATTTCTGCAGGCTTAGTTGAGAACGCCTGTAAGGTTGAACTTGGTGAACTCGATGTCGTTAGCAGCCTGTTTAGCCATTGCGGGATCGAGCTTCACAGCCTCGCGGAGCGATGAAGTAACCATCTGCGAGTTGTTGGTGCGTGCACCGAGAACTGCCATGAGGTAGTAAGTGGTGGCATCGGGAGTGTCGATAGCTGAGAGAGTGTTCTTAGCCTTGCTGTAGTCCTTGTGAGGATCTGAGCGAGAGCGGCGTTGTTTGTCTTGCTTGCGCCGAATGCCTTCACAGCAGCTGCTGCATCACCCTGCTTGAGGTAGTATACTCCGAGAGCGTCGCCGAGTTCCTTAAGACCGCCGGCATTGCCGAAGTTGCTCTTGGCAGCGCTGTAATCCTGCTTGAGGAGAGCGATAAGACCTTCGTTCATCTGCACCTCGGCAGCACGGGGAGAGATCTTCTCAGCCTTAGCGAAGTTAGCTTTGGCGCCTTCGAAGTCACCCTGCTCATAAAGAACCACACCGAGGTTGTTGTAGCCGCGGAAGTCGTTGGGATAAAGTTTTGTGCAAGCGGTGTAGATAGCCTTCTGACGGTTGAGGTCGTCGGTGAGTGTAGCAGCATAGAGAAGCTCGTCGACGCTGAGCTTTGCAGGATCGCTGTTGAAAAGAGCGTTGATCTCAGCGTCGCTCTTGCCGATAACGTTGACGATGCTGTGATGCGTGAGTAGCGGAGCTGGGGGAGGATCTCGTCGGCGAGAGTGGTCGAACACGTTCGAGAGATTGCGGATCTCACGCTCGCGCTGCTCGGGATCCTTGTACATCGAGAGAACGCTGAGGATGAGCTCCTTGTCCTGGATGTTGCTTGCGGCAACGAGCTTCTGGAAGCCTTCCCAGTCCTCGGGAGTGAACGATGCGGTGAGTTCGCCGAACTCAGTGATCTTATCTTTCTTCAGGCGACCCTCAACATATTTGGTTGTGTTCTGCTCACGACGCTGTGCGAGTTCCTCATTGAAAGAATAAGAACCGTCGGGCGAAGCGTAGCTTGATACGTCGATGCCCTCGATCACGCGCGAAGTGTCGGCATGAACGGCTGCGAGATCCTTGTTGAAAGCCTCCATCTGTGAGGTCTTGAGCTCACCGGGACGGATGTTAGCCTGATTGATGAGGAAGCGGATGTCAGCGCTGTATTTCTCATTGATGATGCGCTGGAAAGCATCGGGAGCGATAGCAGGCTCAACTGTAGCAGCAGTTGCGAGAGCGGCAGTAGCGATAACGCCGTCGGCAACCTTTACACGGGGAAGAACATACTGCTTGTTGCCCTGTGTCACGCTGAAGTCGAGGAAGAGTTCGCTTTTCTGCATCTCAGGCATGTAGATGAAGCTGACGGGGATAGTCACGTTTCCGCCACGGTCGTAGGAAACCACAGTGTTGTTGCCACGCACCTTCTCGCCCTGGAAAGCCACAGGCGCACCGGCTGTCTGGTAATTGCCGTAGACAAGTACGGGTGTTACTGTAACTGTAGCGTTCTTTACAAAGAACTTCGCGGGAACGTTGCCCGTAACTGTGGCAGGGATCTGTGTGCCCACCACTTCAAGAGGATTGGGATTCGTAGTGAAATAATCACTCTTGAACTGATTCATCTTCTTGCCGCAACCGCTGACTGCCACCGCGAGAGCGACAGTAAGAGTGAGACCTAAAGTTTTTTTCATAATTAATCTTGGGTATATAGGTAATAAATTACTGATTGCACCGGGGTATTTGAATTGCAAAGTTAGTAAACAAATGTGAACCTATAGAGACATGCCGGCGTTTTTTTTACAAATTTGTGTTAATTGCCAAATATTGCCGGAAATAAATATATAAACCGACAAATATTCACTATTTTTGCTGCTTGAAACCGGAATAATCATAATAAAAACTACATAATAACGCATAATTCCAAGAATGAGAAAATGGCGCATTGAGGACAGCGCGGAGCTGTACAACATCAACGGCTGGGGCTGAAATATTTCTCGATCAACGAGAAAGGGCATGTGGCGGTGACACCACGCGAGGGCTATGCATCTGTCGACCTCAAAGAGGTGATGGACGAACTTCAGGTGCGCGACATCACGTCGCCGGTGCTGCTTCGTTTCCCCGACATTCTCGACAACCGCATCGAGAAAATCTCGCGCTGTTTCCGCCAGGCTGCCGACGAGTACGGCTACACGGCGCAGAACTTCATAATATACCCCATCAAGGTGAACCAGATGCGTCCGGTAGTTGAGGAGATCGTCAGCCACGGGCGAAAGTTCAATATCGGACTTGAGGCAGGCTCAAAACCGGAACTCCATGCGGTTCTCGCCACCAACATAGCCGACAACGCCTTGATTATCTGCAACGGTTACAAGGATGAGAAATTCGTGGAGCTTGCGTTGCTCGCCCAGAAGATGGGACGCCGCATCTTCCTCGTCGTGGAGAAACTCAACGAGCTAACACTCATAGCCGACGTGGCAAAGCGCCTGAAGATTGTGCCTAACGTGGGAATACGCATCAAACTGTCGTCAACTGGTGCCGGAAAATGGGAAGAATCGGGAGGCGACCAGTCGAAATTCGGACTCAACTCCAGTGAACTCCTCGAAGCCCTCGACTTCCTCACCACTCACAAGATGACCGAGAGCCTGCGACTGGTCCACTTCCATATCGGCAGCCAGATCACAAAGATACGCCGCATCAAGAACGCCCTGCGCGAGGCTACGCAATTCTATGTGCAGCTCTCGAAAATGGGATTCAACATCGAATTCATGGACATCGGCGGCGGTCTCGGCGTGGACTACGACGGCACCCGCAACTCGGCCTCCGAAAGCTCGATGAACTACTCCATCCAGGAGTATGCCAACGATGCCGTGTCGGCTCTTGTCGATGTCTGCGAGAAAAACAACCTGCCGCAGCCCAATATCATCACCGAGAGCGGCCGCTCGCTCACCGCCCACCACTCCGTGCTTGTGTTCGAGGTTCTCGAGACCACATCGCTACCTTCATGGAAAGACAGCCGTGAGCTTCCGGAAGACGCGCATGAGCTCACCCGCGAGCTTTACGACATCTGGGACCGCCTCAATCAGCCGCGCCTGTTCGAGAGCTGGCACGACGCGCTGCAGATACGTGAGGAGGCCCTCGACCTGTTCAGTCTCGGCATGCTCGACCTCCGCACACGCGCCCAGATAGAGCAGCTGTTCTGGTCCATAGCCCGCGAGGTGGGCGAGATAGCCGCAGGAATGCGCCATGCGCCAGAGGAGCTGCGCAAGATAGCCAAGCATGCTGCCCGACAAATATTTCTGCAACTTCTCGCTGTTCCAGTCGCTCCCCGACTCCTGGGCCATCGACCAGGTATTCCCGATCATGCCTATCGGCGCCTCGACGAGAAACCGACACGCACTTGCACCATTCAGGACATCACATGCGACAGCGACGGCAAGATAGCCAACTTCATCACCAACACGGCACGTCGCCATCGCTGCCGGTGCACAACGTGCGCCAGGGTGAGCCTTATTATATGGGCGTGTTCCTCGTGGGCGCATATCAGGAGATACTCGGCGACATGCACAATCTTTTCGGCGACACCAACGCCGTGCATATCAGTGTCTACAGAGACCGCTACGAGATTGACCGCGTGATCGACGGCGAGACCGTGGCCGAGGTGCTCGACTATGTGCAGTTCAATCCCAAGAAACTCGTGCGCAACGTCGAGACCTGGGTCACCGCCTCGATGAAAGCCGGAAAAATCTCGCCCGAGGAGGGTCGCGAATTTCTCAGCAATTATCGTTCGGGACTCTACGGTTACACCTATCTTGAGAAAGAATAACGGCTTACCGCCAATATTCCCACATACACAGGATAATGCAGCGCTACTTCATCGACATAGCATTCCGTGGCGAACCATTCCACGGCTGGCAGATACAGCCCGGAGAGATCACCGTGCAGCAGACTGTCGAGGAAGCGCTATCGAGATTTTTCGGCACGCCGACTTCCGTTACCGGCGCCGGGCGTACTGACGCCGGAGTGAACGCCCGCCGCATGGTGGCACATTTCGATGCGCCGAAACCGCTGGCAGACACCGCGCCACTCGTGCGAGCGCTCAACTCCATGTGCGGTCGCGATATCGCCGTGAGCAATCTGCGTCAGGTGCACCCGGATGCACATGCGCGCTTCGATGCCACATCGCGCACATACCATTATTACGCGACACTCCATAAGTCGCCGTTTTTCTACATGCTGAGTTGGCAGGCACCGCCAAGACTCGACTTCGAGGCGATGAACCGTGCCGCACGCCTGCTGCTTGCAACTGATGATTTCGCATCGTTCGCCAAACTGCATTCAGACGCCAAGACCACCATCTGCAAAGTGACAGAGGCGGAATGGAGAAAATGCGCCGACGGCGGCATGGTGTTTGTCATCACCGCCGACCGCTTCCTGCGCAACATGGTGCGCGCCGTCGTCGGCACGCTCGTCGACGTGGGACGCGGCAAACTCACCGTCAGCGATTTCCAGCGCGTGATCGACAGCCACAACCGATGCGCCGCCGGAACGTCAATGCCCCCGCAGGCTTTATACCTGTGGGATGTGACATATCCTTATTGACAATCATTCATACATAGCAATGAACTATAGACCACTCATCGCCACAGCACTCGCCATCGTAGCCATTCCTGTTATTATGGCGCAGGAGATACCGTATCCTGACCGTGTGAGCTGCACAAGCATCATGGTGGGGCGCAAAGCCTCGACCGACGGATCTGTAATAACAAGCCATACATGTGACGGCAACTACCGCACATGGATGGATATTGTCCCAGCCACGTCGTACGACCACGATACGACAGCCACGGTCGTGACCGGGCGAATGCACACAGACCATTCACGCGGATCGCGCGGCATGAAGAGTGTGGGAACCGTCCCTGTAGCTGGAAAAACCTACGCATTCCTCAACACCGCTTATCCCTGCATGAACGAGAAGCAGCTCGCCATGGGGGAAACCACTATAACCGGACGCCCGGAACTCCGCAACCGCAACGGACTTTTCTACATCGAGGAGCTGCAGCGCCTCGCGCTCCAGCAGTGCACTACGGCACGCGAGGCGATACGGCTCATGGGGCGTCTCGCCAAAGAGTACGGTTATGGCGACAGCGGCGAGTGCCTGACCATAGCAGACCCGCAGGAGGTGTGGCAATTCGAGATCTTCGGCGAGGGACCGGACTCCATCGGAGCTGTATGGGCGGCTGTGAGAATACCTGACGACCATGTGGGTGTTTCCGCCAACATACCGCGCATATCCACGCTCAATCTGAAGGATACCGCAAATTACATGGCGTCGGACAACGTATATGACGTTGCGCGCCGCATGGGATTCTGGGACGGAAAAGAGAAATTCAAGTTCTGGAAAGCATACGCCGGGGGCAACTACTTCGGCGAGCCCAAGGCATTCAGCGTGCGTGAGTTCTTCCTGCTCGACAAAATGGCACCGTCGCTGCATCTCAGCTACGACTCCGAGGAACTGCCTCTGAGCGTAAAGCCTGACCGTCAGCTCTCGGCTGCCGATGTGATGAATCTGCTGACCGAGACCTACGAAGGCACAGAGCGCGACATGACCCGCAACCTGCGCGTCGCTGTGCGCGACCGTGAAGGAAACACCGACACGATCATCAGCCCTGTCGCCAACCCCTGGATGACCGGCGACATGATGCGTCTGCTCAACGCGCTCGATTCGACAGCAGTGACCAACGTCCGCAATGTTTCTGTGCCACAGTGCGCCTACTCAACCGTAATACAGGTGCGCTCATGGTTGCCCGACGACATTGGCGGAGTGGCATGGGTTGCATTCGACAATCCCGGACAAAGCCCCCGAGTGCCGGTTTTCGCCGGAACCACCGATCTTCCGGAAAGCTACAAGATCGACGGACAGCTCCGCTATGATGAAAACGCCGCCGTGTGGCCTATAAGACGCGCCAACAAGCTCGCCACCATCAAATGGGGACAGACCCGCAAGGAGATAGAGGAGGCACGCACCCACTTCATCGACAAGGGATTCTCCGAGATGCCATACGTGGAGCAGCGTTACAATGAGATACTGAAACGTGACGGCGCAGAAGCGGCACGCAAATTCCTGACCGGCTACACCGCCGACTTTGCCGGAGCAGCCGCACAGCGCTACCGTGAGCTCGGTAACGCATTCTGGGCACGTTTCGCACGTGGATTCTAACCTTAAACATTACCATAACCGCAATTATGAAAACATTTTTAGCAGCATTAATAGCCACAGCGACAATAGGCAGTGCAAGCGCGCAAGGCTATCAGTTCACAACTGTGGCGGAAGTTCCGGTGACTTCTGTCAAGAACCAGGCATCAAGCGGCACATGCTGGGCATTCGCCACAACCTCGTTCATAGAATCCGAACTGCTCCGCAAAGGCAAAGGTGAGCATGACCTGTCGGAAATGTTCATTGTGCGCCAGAAGCTGCTCAACCAGCTCGATGACAATTTCCTGCGCCGCGGCAAAGGCAATATCGGTCAGGGCAGCCTCTCGCATACCTATCTCAACGCATGGGATCAGGTCGGGATTGTCCCGGAAGAGGTTTATTCAGGAATCAACTACGATTCCGACCGCCACAACCATGGCGAGATGATGAGCATGATCGCCGCTGTAGCTGACGCTGCGGTGAAAAACCGCAAGCGCTCCCCGCAGTACCAGCAGGTGGTCGACGGCATACTCGACACATATCTCGGAGCTGTACCTGAAAAATTCACCTACAAAGGCAAACAATACACCCCGCAGACGTTTGCTTCCGAGCTCGGCATCAACACCGACGACTATGTGGAGCTTACAAGCTTTACCCACCACCCCTATTACAAGCAGTTTGAGCTTGAGGTTCCAGACAACTGGGAGCATGCGAAGCAGTACAATCTTCCGCTCGATGAGCTGATGCAGGCAATTGATGATGCCCTTGAGAACGGCTACACGGTCTGCTGGGATGGTGACGTCAGCGAAAAAGGATTCTCACATGCCAAAGGGGTTGCGATCAATCCCGATGTGAAAAATCTTGCACGGTATGAGTCTGCCGACTCCGCACGCCTCGCTCCCATGAGTGAGAAAGAGCGCTTCGATGCCGTATTCACATTCGACAAGCCATATCCCGAAGAGAACGTCACTGCAGAGAGCCGTCAGAACGGTTACGAAAACTTCACCACAACTGACGATCACCTGATGCATCTTACAGGCATCGTGACAGACCAGAACGGAACGCGCTACTACCGCACCAAGAACTCCTGGGGCACCGAACGGAATGACGACGGCGGCTATCTGAACATGTCGGACAGCTTCGTGCGCGCCAAGACAATCTATGTGATGATGCACAAGGATGCTCTCAAGCCTGAACTCCGCAAGAAATTGAGAATAAAATAAACAAACTAAACCTGCGAGCTTGTTTTATATAACAAGTTCTAATAATACTGATTACTATGATACGTAAGATTTTTCTCGCCGTAGCGCTGGTTTTTGCTGCGGCAACGGCAATAGCTGCGGCACCCGCCGAGGGTGACAAGGCTCCCGCATTCACCCTCAACGACCTTGAGGGGAAAGCTGTCAGCCTGGAGTCGCTCGAAGGCAAATGGCTCGTGCTCGACTTCTGGGGAGCATGGTGCCGCTGGTGCATGGTAGGCGTGCCCCAGATGAAGGAGGAATATGCCAAGATGAGCGACAAAGTGGAATTTGTCGGCATAGACTGCCGCGACTCACAGGAGACTTGGCGTAACACCGTAAAGGAAAAAGAGATGAACTGGACACAGCTCTATGCTCCGGAAGATTCTGATATACTCGCGCTTTACGGCGTGCGCGGCTTCCCCACCAAGATCGTAGTCGACCCGAAAGGCGTCATACGCAAGATCTGCGTTGGTGAGGATCCCGAATTCTATTCCCAGCTCAGCGACCTCATCAATGACTAACGGTTTTCTCCGTGTCGCGGCAGTTTCGCCCGAGGTAAGAGTGGCTGATGTCGACTTCAATGTAGGGCAAATCATCGCACTGATCGACCGTCTGGAAAAGGATGGTGTGGAGATTGCGGTGTTCCCTGAGCTATGCGTCACGGCATACACATGTGCCGACCTGTTCCACTCGGCAGAACTGCTCGATGCCGCACAGACCGGACTGAAAAAGCTGCTGAAGGCGACCGAAGGGCGTGACATAACCATAATCGTCGGGCTACCAGTGTATGACGGTGGAGCCGTCTGGAATTGTGCCGCCATAATCAGCCGTGGCAGGTATGATCTTATACGCAAGAGCTATATCCCGAACTACAACGAATTTTACGAGCGCAGATGGTTTGCGCCCGAGACTCAGGATAGTCTGCGGACCTTTGAGGTCGCCGGCGTGAGAATAGGTGTGGAGATCTGCGAGGATCTATGGGTTACGATACCGCCGTCGTGCCGCCTGACACTCGCCGGAGCTGACGTGATTTTCAACCTCTCTGCCTCCGACGAGCTTATCGGCAAATGGCAATACACACGCTCGCTTGTCGCACAGCAGTCGGCACGCTGCATCTGCGGATATGTCTATACATCGGCAGGACGTGGCGAATCATCGACCGACCTCGTATTCACAGGTCGCGGGATGATTGCCGAGCGAGGCACAGCGATCGGTGAAATGGATACGCGTACAGATTCCGATTGCTACGTATGCGCCGACATCGACATCGAGGCTATCCGTCGCGACCGCATGCACACCACCACATTTGCCGACTGCGCGCGGGCTAACGGCATACGCTCCGAGATGCCTGCCGGCATTATGTCCGCAGTGTCCATGGATCTTACCCACAGGCTGCGCCGCAACGTCGACCCGCATCCATTCGTACCGTCAGACCCGGAGCATCGTGCCGAGCGCTGCCGTGAGATTGTAGGGATACAGACTGCGGCACTCACCCAGCGTCTGTCGGCGATACATTGCAGCTCGCTGGTTGTAGGTATATCCGGAGGACTCGACTCCACGCTCGCTCTTCTTGTGGCAGAGCGCACATTCCGCTCTCTCGGTATTCCTGCGGATAAGATTGTGGGGGTGACCATGCCCGGATTCGGAACCACCGGACGTACTTACGAAAATGCACTTACGCTCATGCGACGCCTGGGTGTGACAATACGCGAGATACCGATAGCCGATGCCGTGATGCTGCATTTCCGCGACATTGGGCATGATCCTGAAAATCATGACGTGACTTATGAGAATTCCCAGGCTCGCGAACGCACGCAGATACTTATGGATATCGCCAACCAGACCGGTGGCATCGTGCTTGGCACCGGCGATCTGTCGGAACTGGCGCTCGGGTGGGCGACATACAACGGTGACCACATGTCGATGTACGGTATAAACGCGGGGGTGCCGAAAACACTCGTGCGCTACCTCGTGGAGTGGTTTGCCGATGAGACAGCCGACAATGAGCTATCAGCCGCCCTGAAGGATGTTGCAGACACTCCCATCAGTCCGGAGCTTACCCCTGCCGATACGGACGGGAATATAAAACAGCGCACCGAGGATCTTGTAGGGCCATACGAACTGCACGATTTCTTCCTCTACTACACACTGCGCTTCGGTTTCCGCCCAGCGCGGATATTCTATCTGGCGCGCCATGCTTTTGAGGGAGAATATGCCGACAGTGTGATTCTGCGGTGGCTCCGCGAGTTCTTCCGCCGATTCTTTCAGCAACAGTTCAAGCGCTCGTGCCTACCGGATGGTCCGAAGGTGGGCAGCGTATGCCTGTCGCCGCGTGGTGACTGGCGTATGCCTTCCGATGCCTCATCAGCACTTTGGCTAGCAGAGATCGACGAACTGATCAAGAAATTCTGAATCAAAACCCCTCCTGAAATAAACAATCCGGGCGGCACGTCATCAGCGACATGCCGCCCGGATTTTAATATCGTATGCCGATTATTCCTCGGCAGAAACCACTTCTGCCTCTTCGGCAAGTTTCGATTTGATATTGGGAGACTCCAGTCCGTAGCCATGCTTGGTGTTCAGTATTTTCAGCCATATCGCGAAGATAAGGGCGGCGATACCGAAACCGGCAAACATTAGCTCAGGGTTTGTATAATTGTACTCCATCGGATTTGTCACGCCTTCGTTGGAAGCCATGAGGATCTTACCGAACAGAATAGGCACACCGAACAGACCTATGTTCTGAACCCAGAATATCAGCGAATAGGCGCTGCCGAGATAACGCGCGTCCATCACCTTGGGCACTGACGGCCAGAGCGCCGCGGGAACCAGCGAGAACGACACGCCAAGCACTATTATTGTGGCGAGCGCAAGCCCGCGGCTCGGCACCTGCGGAAGAAGCAGAGCGAACACAAGATGACAGCCGATCAGAAGAAGTGATCCGAGAATGAGCATGGTAGCTCCACGTCCGATCTTGTCGAGCAGATAGCCGAGAGGGGGCGTGAGGCAGAGTGCACCGATCGGGAACCAACGGAGTATGTCGGCGGCATAGACATCGCTTATGCCGAGATTGCACTGAAGCATGTTGGTGCCGAAGCGCTGGAACGGGAAGATAGCTGAGTAATAGAGCACACAGAGAAGGGCGATGATCCAGAACAGTTTGCTCTTGAAAAGACCGCCGACATCGCTCATCTTGAACTCCTCGTCGGCTGACGCGCCTTCGGCATCCTTGCCTGTCTGACGGTCGAGACGGGTGTCCATGAATGTGAATATTATATAGTTCAGAAGACCTATAAGCAAGAGAGCCGTGCAGAATGCAACCGGAGGCACTACCGACTGATTGTCGGCACCCCACCATGCGGCGAGGCGCGGGGAGATTGACAGCACGGCAAACACGCCCAGGCGCGCGATAGCCATCTCAAAGCCCATTGCGAGAGCCATTTCCTTACCCTCGAACCATTTGGCGATAGCCTTGCTCACGGTTATACCTGCCATCTCGCAGCCGCATCCGAAAATCATGAATCCGAATGCCGCGAGCTTAGCACTTGCCGGCATATCGGTCCACCATGAATTCAGCCAGCCTTCAAATGCTGTGCCCTCAAACAGGCTGCTGACGGCATAAAGCTTTATCACCGCACCGGTCACCATCACTGATGCCGAGAGGACGCCGGTGAAGCGTACGCCCATCTTGTCAAGAATGATACCTGCGATAATGAGAAAACCGAATACATTCAGCATATACTCCGCACCGGCATAATTGCCGAAGGCACTTGCACTCCAATTGAGCGGAGCTTTCTCCACCAACGCCTGCAGCGGCGACATAACGTCGACAAACATGTAGGCGAAGAACATCATCAGCGCTATCAGTATGAGTGCGAGCCATCGCGCCCATGCCTTGTCGCTGAGAGTCTGTTTTATTACTTGTTCCATAAGTGATATTTTGATATGAATTATTATGCAAAAGTAACAAAAATTATTTATCCGTTGTGAATTTTACCGAAAAAGAGTCCCGCACCCCAACATTTACTGCAAAGGCATTGTTTGCTGAATATACGAAGTTCTTTACTTTCACTTAACTTATACGGCATTATGGAAAACAAAATCGACGCTGCTACAGCAGCCAAAATATCAAAGCAGGCAGCAGAACTTAGTGCGGAAGCCGCAAAAGTAGCGGCTCAGGAGGAACAGCAATCTGTAAAGGAACAGGCGCAGCAGACTGTAGCCAACGCCAAGGAGAAGGCTCAGGAAGTGTATGAGCAGGCTCAGGACAAGGTATCGGGAATTGCCGGACAGGCTGCCGACAAGATCAACGATATCAAGGAGCAGGCTGCTGATAAAATCGGCGACTTCACCGATCAGGCATCTGATAAGTTCAACGACATAAAGGAGCAGGCTGCCGACAAGTTCGGAGATATCAAGGATCAGGCGGGAGAAAAAATCTCAGGATTCGCCGAGAAGCTCAAGGACGTGGCTGCCGATGTGCTTGAATCAGGAGCTAACGCAGCCCATAATCTCGCAAGCAAACTCAAGGACTGAACAAGCATCCTACTTCACCATAAAATGAGGGAACGCGCAAACCTCATAACATTATCCCAAAAGGATTAGTACCAGGAAATTATCGACCCGGTATATTAAAACGGTTACTGACAAGGTAGCCGTTTTTGTGCCCTTTGCAGACATTAATACATATTAACAAAAAAAACGATTTTGTAGCTTTCGGGGGATATATAACGAAAATAAAACACTAACTTTGCATCATTCAACGACAAACACAACCAACCGTGAAAAAATCAAGGCTTCACATTATTCTGACCGCACTATCCCTGATAGTCTTAGGCATGACCTCATGCACAACACATAACGAGAAATCCGATTCGCAAAAGGTGTTCAAAGTCACAGGTGACTACGACAAAGAACTTGCCGACCTCATGGAAGTATCCTTCCTGAAATTCCAGTCGCCCGATTCCGTTGTTTTCAAGGCAAGCGCCACCACATTGAAGGGAAACGAAGGAATATATGTGCTTTATGATTATTCCTCAAATAAATTTCTCATCTTCGATTCTACAGGTGAGTATAAGGGCGGATTCAGCAGACGGGGTCAAGGACCTGAAGAGTACGGCGCAGTGTTGGGCTTCGCCGTCAGCAACGACAAAATATACGTGCTTGATTTTACAAAGATCCAGGTGTATGATCTGAACGGCGATCATCTGCAGACAATTCCTGCCGATGGTGAAAGAGGACAGCTTGCTGTAGACAATTCCGGCAACATATACATCCAGCACGGGTTCCATAAGGAATACCAGCTCACGGTGATGCGTCCTGATGGAACTGTAGCAGCAAGAAAATTCCCCTCACAGGAGGTGGTGAGAGGATTCGAGATACCGTCAAGTCCTGAAAACACCCTTCCGGCAACCGGAGCCGGTGTCTTCATAGCCCCGCCGCTCGGACAAACCATCTATCAAATTAACGACACGACACAGACCGAAATCGCCACATTCGACTTCGGAGTTGACAACATACCCGGCGACTTCTTCAATGGAACAACCGGACAGGTCGAGACCCAATTCCACAACCGCCGCGATAAAAACAATGGTTTCATCTATATGGACTATCTGTTTGTTTCCGACGGCTGGATTATGTTCCTCCCGGTAGGACTCCATCGCAGCGAAGGGAGACAGATATTATTTGCCGACAGAGCTACCGGTAAGACATACACCGACAACGCTATCCCTAAAGCTCTGATGCTATGCCTCAACAACAGACCATACTTTGATGGATATGACGGTAGCACAGGAGCATTCATGCGCCTGGTATCGGGTGATGCTCTTGCAACGGCACTTGAGACTATGGATCCAGAGGATAAGGAGAAAATAATTGCCGCCAATCCACAGCTCCTCGATTTTGATGAAGAGAATGATGACTTCCTGCTCATGCTAAAACTAAAGAATCAATAATTCACGCTCAACAGCATACTACCAGCACCAATCCCTGCGTACCGCCCTATCCTGCGGCAGTATCGCAGGGATTTTTTCGCGTCGTGCAAGCACCAAGGATGGTTAACGTTAGTTAAACGCTGGATTTCCCCGGACTTTTCTCACCTTTGCATAATCTTATAGGCAGAATGGACAGAAAAAGATACATCCACATGGTCACGCAATGGATGGAAGAGCACAAACAGTCGCTCTTCCGCTATGCATGTTATCATGTAGGAAACACAGCCGATGCCGAGGATATACTGCAGGACATATATCTGCGGATGCTTGAGAAAAACACTGATGCTTCGACAATCACCAATCTGCAAGCATACGTGTACCGTGCGCTGATCAATGCCTGCCTGTCGCACAGACGGCAGGTAGGGCACATTTCCTTAAGCTCCGACGAAGTAATGGATCTTGACTATGAGCCGACGTCGTTTGAAGATGAAGCCGAGCGCATCCGTCAGCTGCTTGATGATATGCCGGAGAAATCCCGTGAGATCGTGCGACTGAAAATATACGCATCAATGACATTTGACGCGATAGCGGATGTGATGATGATCTCGCCGACAACGGCTAAGCGCCGCTATTACGAAGGACTTGAATATTTACGCTCAAAATACGATGACCTATGAACCTCTCCGACCTTGACAATCACGACGACCGCTACACGAAGCTCATAAATGCGCTCGAACCACGACACGCGCCCGAAACATCCATGAGATTCACTCCCCCGGCACTGCCACGGCGACGCTCATTCTTCTCACTCCTCGGTCGCATAAGCCGCATCGCGGCAGTGCTAATTGTCGGCATCGGCATAGGACTATGCGTCGTACGCCCCGATTATGCCATAGCCGCGCGCAAAGTCCTTGAACTGGGACTTGAAAAGATCCGCACGTCAAGAGAATGCAGCATAGACTTAAACGCCCGTATGCTTCCACCAACCGCAAAACGCCCTCTGAACATGTCGCCAAATGGTGATCTCATTCCGGTGCGGATGACATACCGGTCAAAAATCGGCAAAACTGAACTGCAGATCGACTGGCAGGATTGTTCGGGATCACACTCACTTGAGATCAATTCCGGCGAAAAGGTCAGGCTCGACGGAAATATAGTGGAGGAGGAGATGCCCTCACAGGCATTCAACGATCTATCCGACATACTATTTTCCGGCGCGGAAAGCATGAAGAAAGTGATCGGCGACAAGAAAATAAAGGTCACAAAATCCAACGACAATATAACGCTCGATCTTGTGGATAAAAACGGAGAGTTTCATGCGGTATTTTCCGACAGATCCGGTCGCCTGATATCACTTAAAGGCTACGATAAGTCGGGCGGCACTCCCCTCCTTATGGTCGAGACCACATCAATAACCTACAACTGAACAAACTGCCTTAAGCATCATGAACAGACTGTTACCTGCCATTATTGGTCTATTCCTGTCCACCATATCATGCAATGAGGTGAAAAGAGAACCTGCCGGTCTTGGAGCACTTGATTACCTCATAATATCCGAGGATCCGGCAAACGAGACCTCCAAAAAGGACTTTCCGGTGGAGATCACACTTGATTCGCTTGAGTGCGTACCGTTGGATTTCATAACGACAAACCGTGAGATTGACATTCTATACAAGAATGGATATATCATCATCAAAAGTCTTGAGAAAGTTTCCGGCGAGAAACTGGTGTCAGTAGTCAATGCCGCTGACAACACTTTAACAGCACAACTCGCGACTGTAGGTGCAGGACCTGACGAGTTCACCGACATACGCCTTTTACCATCGTATGAGGAGGATGCGCTCTGCTACATAATCTCACTTTCCAATTATAAACTGTACCGGCTCACCGACTCCATGACCCTGGATTTCGTGATCACGCTGCCGGAGCCGAAAAACGTAAGGAATTTCCGCCCGCATCTCGACAAGCCGGTTATGATCGACTCCATGACTATGATAATAGGTCAGAGCGGAAAAGAGGGGTATGGATTATGCTCCTACAACCTTAACGATTCCACTATCAAAGGCATGATAGCTTTCGACTTCACGCGCGATCTGGACTCATGGTATCTTGTTTACGATGGTTCATTGATTTACAACCCGAAACAGAATAAGATCGCATACGCTTTCTCATGGTACGACCGTTTCCTGATTTATGACCTGACTAATGATTCTATAACCTCATGTCAGAGTGGCAAGATAGAACCTATGAACGTCAAGACCCGGACAGAGTTTTTTGAGACCGGAGAAAACAATCAATATTACAACAGCGGATTCAGCAATGATGACTTCATTTTCCTCATATATCTTGGCGACAAGGTGTATGCCCACGACCGGAATGAAACACGTCATCATTATCTTGAACAATACACCTGGGATGGCGAGCCTGTATGCCGTTACCGATTGCCTGCGGGAATGGTATACCAAAATGGATCAGCCGGCGCAAATCCTGATGAGATCTACATCGTGAACAAAAGTCAGGACGATTTCCTCTACAAAATCAAACTTCACGACCATACATCAACCGATTCCAAGCCCGAACTGAAATGAACTTGCTAAACATGAGAACGCTATCACTCAACGCAATTATCGCCATGGCATTCCTTGCCTCATGCACCCATGCCCCTCTCAACGTCAAACTCATAGACTGCGACGCCTCACAGCTTATGGTCGTTGACGAAGATGAGGTCAACGAATCACGGACACTGCTTCTGAGCGACATTGCAGAGGATTTCCGCATCGTACGCTTTGACAACCGCGATGAGGCGCTATTTGATGCCGGAGGTATGCCGACATTTTCCGAAAATTACATAGCCGCCGGCAGAACTCCTGTAAAACTTTTCACCCGCGATGGTAAGTACATTTGCGATGTCGGCGGTGTGGGAAACGGTCCCGGTGAATATTACATATCGGCTTACGATGTGCTTATCGACGAACCTGCCGACCGAATCTATATCGCAGGATTTGGGAAATCGGTAAACAGCTATGACCTGAGAGGAAATTTCAAAGGCGTCGTCAAACTGCCACGCCCCCTCAACAAGGGTAGACTGTTCAACAATAATGACAGCACACTGTCTGCTATACAGTTATGCTTCCGCGACCACGACGACGACCTGTTTGTCGCAGCGACTTTCCCGGCAAGCACAGGAGAAAACGATACCGTCAGATATGCGTTTGCCCCGCAATTGTCAACGAATTTCATCGATGAGGAGGGATATGCCGTAGGATTCAACAACGAGATATTCTCATTCCGCTGCTCAGATCGCCCGACGTTCCACACCACTTTCAATGATACTCTCTACTGTTACAACGCCGAAGCAAACCGGCTGGATGCCATATTCACCCTCAACATGGACAAGGAGCGAAAAGGCGACGGCTACTTCGTCTATAAGGAACTCCCAAACCATATCTTAATATACATCGTACAGGGTAACAATCCGGGAACAATACTGATTGACAAATCCGAAATGAAATCCTGGCATATAGACAAGACTGTAAATGACAGCTTCTTCGACCTTAAACTGGGATTCAGCATGCACGACGGTCATGTTTTCGGTATCTATGAGCCGCTGGAGCTTCACGACCGGCTCCAAAAAGCCATTGACAGAGGGGAAATTGCAGACCGTTACCGTGAAGATGTTGATAAATTCATGGCTACTCTCAATGAAAACGACAACAACATCATGATAACCGCCCGCCTACGCCAATGAATCCGCCCCGTTTCCGCCGGCACATTTAAATTTGACTATTGACGGTTTTTTGCGTAACTTTGCGGCGAAAAGCGCATACAAGACGCTTTAACACTTCTAAACTGCAAATTCAGAATATATTATATGGCAAAGGAACTAAAGGATCTGACAAAACGTGCCGACAACTACTCACAGTGGTATAACGAACTGGTTGTCAAAGCCGATCTCGCCGAGCAGTCGGCAGTCAGAGGATGTATGGTGATCAAACCTTACGGTTACGCTATCTGGGAAAAGATGCAGCAGCAGCTCGACCGGATGTTCAAAGCAACCGGCGTACAGAATGCCTACTTCCCTTTGCTTATCCCGAAATCATTCCTCTGCCGTGAGGCCGAGCATGTGGAAGGATTCGCCAAAGAGTGCGCCGTAGTGACACACTACCGCCTCAAGAACGACCCCAACGGCAACGGCGTCATCGTCGACCCCGACGCACGTCTTGAAGAGGAACTCATCGTGCGCCCCACATCCGAGACCATCATCTGGGGCACATACCGCAACTGGATCCACTCCTACCGCGACCTGCCCATCCTCTGCAACCAGTGGGCCAACGTGATGCGCTGGGAGATGCGCACCCGCATGTTCCTCCGCACGGCCGAGTTCCTCTGGCAGGAGGGCCACTGCGCCCACGCCACAGCCGAGGAGTCTGAGGCACGCACCGTGCAGATGATCAACCTCTATGCCGACTTTGCCGAGAAATACATGGCCATGCCCGTCATCAAGGGTGTCAAGTCTGCCAACGAACGCTTTGCCGGCGCACGTCAACACCTACACCATCGAGGCCATGATGCAGGACGGCAAGGCTCTGCAGAGCGGCACATCGCACAACCTCGGTCAGAACTTCGCCAAGGCTTTCGATGTGACATTCGTCAACAAAGACAATCAGCCTGAATATGTATGGGCCAACTCATGGGGCGTGTCGACACGTCTGATGGGCGCCCTCATCATGACCCACTCCGACGACAACGGCCTTGTGCTTCCGCCGCACCTCGCCCCCATCCAGGTGGTGATCGTGCCCATCTACAAGAACTCCGAGCAGCTCGCCAAGATCAGCGAGCGCGTAAATCCGATCGTGCTCAAGCTGCGTGAAATGGGCATTAGCGTGAAATACGATGATGCCGAGAACCGTCGCCCGGGATTCAAATTCGCCGACTACGAGCTCAAAGGTGTTCCCGTGCGTCTTGCAATCGGTGCACGCGACCTTGAGAACGGCACCGTTGAACTTATGCGCCGCGACACGCTCGAGAAGTCAGAGCATCAGCTCGAAGGAATCGAGGAGTACGTGCGTGACCTGCTCGAGGAGATACAGACCAACATCTACCGCAAGGCGCTCCGTCACCGTGAGGAGATGACCCGCACCGTGGAGACATACGATGAATTCAAGGTAGAGATCGAGAAAGGCGGATTCATACTCGCCCATTGGGACGGCACACCAGAGACCGAAGAACTTATCAAGAACGAGACCAAGGCAACTATCCGCTGCATACCGCTCGATGGCGACACCACTCCCGGCAAATGTATGGTGACTGGTCGCCCCTCAGAACGCCGCGTCATCTTTGCCCGCAGCTATTAAACCGTAACAGATCCACATCAACCGCATGGATAGCAAGACACTTATTTCGCGACTCTCTATGGAGAGCGGCAAAAGTGCCGAGGAGATCGCATCAGCAATCGCAGCCGTCACAGCCACACTCGGAGCGCATGGAGCGACCCTCGATGCTGTCGCTATCCCTGGTTTCGGCACATTTACCTCGACGAAAGCCGACGAACGCATAATCACCACACCCGACGGCAAGCGCACACTGCTGCCTCCGGCAATCACTGTCGACTTCAAGAGCAGTGTGCTGCTGCGCAAGTCGTTAAGCTGACCAAACCGCACATAACTCCGTAAGCGATGAACGAAAAGATTCCATTGAAACGATTTGCTGCCGGCGTGGCATCACGCAGCGGCATGGACGCCGCTGAAGCCGAAGAGTTTATAAAATCACTTTTCGCAACGATCGCAAACGGACTGCGAACCGGCGAACCGGTAAGCGTGCCCGGGCTTGGTGAGTTCAGACTCACACACAACCCCGAGGATCCTGTCACGTTCGTACCCGAAGCGGCATGGGCTGACGAGGTGAACGCACCATTCGCGATGTTTGAGCCTGTAGAACTCGCCGAAGGGATCACAGACACACAACTCGCAGAGGCTGAGGTAACCGAAACCGAGACCGTCACAGCGGCATCACCCTCCGAGGAAGCGCCTGAACAGGACACGGATTTCGAGCCTGCAACAGCCGTAGAACAACCCTTACCTCAAAATCAGGAAACTACTCCCGCACACGAGCCTGTTTCCACTACACCCGCCACTCCTTACCGCTGGCCTGAGGAAGAGGAGGAAGAAGCCGAGCGTCTTGAAGCTGAAATGGCTGCTAAAGCCAATGAAGCCAGCACACAGACGTCGTCCGCTGCTGCCACCGCTCCCCTGCCGCCATCGCCACAACCAGTAGCGGTCACTTCCACAGTAAGCGAAACCAGCATTGCCACAGAACCTAATGAAACACCTTCGACCGCCCAAGAGGATGACTACTACCGCTCGGTAAACGACTCCGACAGCAAAAGCGGATTCACGCGCGGTTTCATCATAGGGCTTATAGTCGGACTTGCCATCGGCGCAATTGCTCTCTGTGCCTACGTGCTCTATTACGTCAACACGCCTGCCGGTCAGTTGCCAATGGAAGTCGAACTCGACGCCACTGAGGTAGTTCCTGCGAACTGACCGACATCACATATTCAACTAATGCTCAAAACCGGGAATGTAAGGACTCACATTTCCGGTTCTGCAACTTATTGTCATTCCGCGGCGATAACTCCTGCAAAACGGAGCATCTTAAAAATTGCAAAGGTTTTAGTCGAGTAAACTATCTATAGAAAAATTTAACACACCCTTTTCACACTCTCGCGCGTTTAATATATAATTTTGCGTGTTGTTGGCAGGAGTGCGCCCATGTATTCCGCTTTCACCATCACATGAACTGAAAACAAATAATCACACTGACATACCCTAACCCATTATGAGTGAATCAGTCAATATCAGAGAGCTGAATGATCTCGTCGCTTCTAAAAGCGATTTCGTCAACCTCGTGGTCCGTGGAATGGATCAGACCATCGTAGGCCAGAAACACCTCGTGGAATCCCTGCTCATAGCCCTTCTCTCCAACGGCCACGTACTGCTCGAAGGTGTCCCCGGTCTTGCAAAGACCCTCGCCATCAAGACCCTCGCCCAGGTGATTGATGCCAAGTACAGCCGAATCCAGTTCACCCCCGACCTTCTTCCTGCCGACGTTGTCGGCACAATGATCTACAGCGTTCAGAAAGAACAGTTCCAGATCAAGCGTGGTCCCATCTTCGCCAATTTCGTACTTGCCGATGAAATCAACCGCGCCCCGGCAAAAGTGCAGAGCGCGCTGCTTGAAGCTATGCAGGAGCGTCAGGTGACCATCGGTGAAGAGACTTTCCGTCTCGACGAGCCTTTCCTCGTCATGGCTACCCAGAACCCGATCGAACAGGAAGGCACCTACCCGCTGCCCGAAGCCCAGGTTGACCGTTTCCTCCTGAAAGTGATCATCGGATATCCGACAAAGGAAGATGAGAAGCTCATCATCCGCCAGAACATCTCTCCGCGACGCGTTGAGGTACGTCCACTCGTGAAACCTTCCGAGATCCTCGAGGCTCAGAAGATCGTTGAGCAGATTTATCTTGACGAGAAGATAGAGCGCTATATAGTCGACATAGTATTCGCCACACGTACGCCCGGCGAGTACGGTCTTAAGGATCTCGAAGGCATAATCTCTTTCGGCGCATCCCCCCGTGCATCGATCGGTCTGGCACGTGCCGCACGCTCATACGCGTTCCTGCGCCAGCGTGGCTACGTCATCCCCGAGGATGTCCGTGCCGTGTGTCACGATGTGCTCCGTCACCGTATCGGACTCACCTACGAGGCGGAAGCCAACAACATCACTGCCGACGAAATCATTTCCGAAATACTCGACAAGGTTGAGGTGCCCTGATAAGGAGTCTCAATCCCAAGCCACAATCTGATTGCGTATGGACGCTACCGAACTGCTCAAAAAAGTCAGGAAAATTGAAATCAAGACCCGCGGATTGTCACAGAACATATTCGCGGGTGAATACCACACGGCCTTCAAGGGTCGTGGTATGACTTTTGCCGAAGTCAGGGAATACCAGTATGGCGATGACGTGCGCGACATCGACTGGAACGTCACCGCCCGTCATAATCACCCTTACGTAAAGGTCTACGAGGAAGAGCGTGAACTCACGGTGATGCTGGTTGTGGATGTGAGCGGAAGCCGTCTTTTCGGAGCCGTCGGTGAGGAGAAGCGTGAGATGATAGCCGAAGTTGCGGCGACACTCGCATTCTCCGCAATCCAGAACAACGACAAGATAGGCATGCTTCTGTTCTCGGATCGTGTCGAGAAATTCATCCCGCCGAAGAAAGGTCGTAAACACATACTGTTTCTGATCCGCGAGCTTCTTGATTTCAAGCCGGAAAGCCGTGGAACAGACATCGGTATGGCATTGCGCTATCTGACTGACGCATTGAAAAAGCGGTGCACGACGTTTGTCATTTCCGACTTCATCGACGGAAATGACTACCGTACGGCACTATCGGTCTGCGCCAACAAGCATGATGTAAGTGCGATACAGGTGTATGACAAGCGTGACGCACAGCTGCCCGACGTAGGACTGATGCGCATATCCGACCTCGAGACCGGTGCCGAACGTTGGATCGACACCTCGTCAGCACGTGTCAGGAAAACACTTGGCAAATGGTGGTACGAGCGTCAGCAGGTCATGACCGACACATTGCGCAAATGTGGTGTCGACAGCACATCTGTAGCCACCGATGAGGACTATGTGCGTGCGCTGATGGGATTATTCCAGAAGCGCGGCATACGTCAATGATATCCGCATTAAAGTCCATTTAAAACAAACAGCCCAAACATCCATATAGAACCGGAACAGGCGGCTACTCCCCTCAACGTAAAAACCTGGAGCAAAACCCGAATGAAAACACTCCGAAACATATTATTCCTTCTGGCTGCCGCTACCGCAGTGCTCCTGTCCGCACAGCAGTCATCATCTTCGAGCGCGGTAATCCGTGTGGAGCTTGACTCCGCCTACCTCCTTATGGGTAAGACCACACCGCTTCATGTGGAGATAGTCGGGAACCTTACCGGCGACGGTGAACTCCTGTTGCCCGACACACTGTGGCGAGATGTGGAGGTTGCCGATATGGGTACGCCTGAGATCAGCGATCTCGGCAACGGGCGTTCGGAGCTGCGCCAGACAATAACCCTTCAGGCATTTGATTCCGGACTGTACACACTTCCCCCGGTACTTTATCTGCAGGACGGCAATGTGACTGAATCCAACCGTCTCGCGCTGAAAGTGATACCGGCTGAAGTTGACTCGATGGTCACAGTCCATGATTTCTACGACGCGCAGAAACCGGCTCGACACTTCTTCGACTTTCTGCCTGACTGGATGACCGACTACGGATTGTGGATCCTTCTGGCGCTTGCCGTGATCGGAGCATCTCTCTACATCTACTACAAGTGGCTACGCAAGGGTCGCATCCCGCTTATGCCGGTCAAGAAACCTACTCCTCCCTATGAGCTTGCCATGGAACAGCTTGCCACACTTAAGGCTGAGAACCTTTGCGAGCGCGGACAGGAGAAGGAATACTACACCCGGCTTACCGAGATCCTGCGCCATTATCTTGACACACGCTTCGGCATCAACGCCATGGAGATGACCTCTTCACAGATACTCCGCGCACTTCATAGCAATGAAGCCACGCGTATGCCGCAGAAATACATGAGCCGTGTGCTTGAGATCGCTGACTTCGTGAAGTTTGCAAAGGTGCGTCCGTTGCCCGACGACAATGCCGCCGCCATGCGGTCGGCTACACAGTTTGTGGAGGACACCCGACCTGTTCCCGAACCTGATCCCGCGGCGGAAAAAACCGACGGCAATAATGGAACCACACCTGAAAGCGCGCAGCCTCAACCGAAGCAAGGCACTTCGAAAAACATCTAACCACTGACAAGAATGTTATTCGCTCACCCGTCATATCTGTGGCTACTGCTTCTGCTCATACCGTACATAGCATGGTATGTGTGGAACCGCAACCGTACGCATGCCACAATGAGTGTATCCACATCCATCCCGTACAAGCAGCTCGGACGTCCCTGGCGTGCATGGCTGCTTCATGGACTGTTCGTCTTGAGGATTGCTGCGATAGCGACATTGATTATCATAATCGCACGTCCGCAGACGCACGACAAGTGGAGCACGTCCAATACAGAAGGAACCGATATCGTCATATCGCTCGACATATCATCAAGTATGCTCGCGCGCGACTTCAAGCCTAACCGTTTCGAGGCGGCTAAAAATGTTGCGGCTCAGTTTGTGAGCGGACGCGAGTCGGACAATATCGGAGTTGTCATATTTGCCGGCGAAAGTTTCACCGCGGTACCGATGACAACTGACAGATCGCTGCTCGTCAACTATATCCACGATATAAAGATGGGTATGCTTCAGGATAACACGGCTATAGGCGACGGTCTTGCCACAGCTATCAACCGTATCAAGGATGGCAAAGCAAAATCCAAGAGCGTGATACTCATCACCGACGGCTCAAACAATACCGGCAACGTCGCTCCACTCACAGCGGCGGAGATTGCTAAAAAGCTCGGCATCAAGGTCTATACCATAGGTATCGGACGCAACGGAATGGCACCGTTCCCTACGGAAGATGCCATAGGTAGAATAGATTACGTCAATATGCCTGTGGTAATCGATGAAGCCACACTGCGCAACATCGCCTCCACCACCGGCGGTCGCTATTTCAGGGCTACAGACAATAATGTGCTCAACCAGGTGTTTGAGGAGATCGACACTCTTGAGAAATCGCAGCTTGACGTGCGCAATTATACCCACACGGAAGATAATTTCTTCCCCTGGGCACTGCTCGCATTATGCCTTGTGGCAGGTGAGCTGCTGCTGCGCAACACACTGCTACGCACAATTCCCTAAACGCGCTTCAAACAAAGTCTCATGATAAAATTCGCATATCCATATCTGCTATATCTACTGCTCATAATCCCGCTGCTCGCCGGACTATATGCATGGGCACGCATCGCGCGTCGCCGGAAACTGCGCCGCTTCGGACGTCCCGAAGTGATAGCGTCGCTTATGCCTGACGCATCGCGATACATGGGATGGATAAAAATGACCATAGAACTCGCCGCACTGGCATTCATAATCCTCGCTGTCGCGCGTCCCTACACCCCCACCGCTGACACCGATGGAGCGGAAACTGAGACTGCACGCGGCATTGAGGTAATGCTCTGTGTCGATGTCAGCAACTCCATGCTCGCTTCCTCTACCGACGATCCGAACGGAGTGAGCCGCCTGCAACGTGCGAAGTTCATTCTTGAGAAACTTATCGACAAGATGCGCGATGACAAGGTCGGACTGATTGTATTTGCCGGCGACGCATATACCCAGCTTCCCATCACTTCCGATTATATCTCCGCAAAGATGTTCCTAAACGGGATCACGACCGATATGGTGCCGACACAGGGCACTGCGATCGGTGCCGCACTGGAGATGGCTATCAATTCTTTCACGCCTGACAGTGAATTCCAGAAAGCCATAGTGCTTATCACCGACGGCGAGAACTTTGAGGACAATGCAGTAGAGGTGGCGAAAAATGCCGCCGATGCAGGCATTCAGGTCGATGTAATCGGTATCGGCACAGGCAAAGGGGCACGTATACCCGTACCGGGGCAGTCCGGAAAATATATGCATGACTCATCTGGACAACCAGTCCTCACAGCGCTCAACGAGACTATGGCGCGTGACATAGCCAAAGCCGGCGACGGCATATATCTGCAGGGCACATCATCATCCGTCGTTTCCGACCTCGATGACCAGCTCAGCCATCTATCGACTACCGAGTTTAGCCGCACGGTCGGAACATCCCCGGCTAACGAACTCTTCCCGATTGCAGCCATTATCGCATTGCTTCTGCTTGCGGTCGACGGATTGCTCCCGTACTGCAAGATCTCATGGCTACGCAATATCAATTTCTTCAGCAAGAACGTATGATGAATCTCTCACACATATTAAATAGAAATATGCGGCTCACTCTATGCGCTGCGGCAATTTTTGCTGCCGCTGTTCCGGTCGTGTATGCCGACAATGCCGGAAATGCTGATGATCAGCCATACACAACCAAACGTGAACGCAACCTGATACGCGAAGGTAATACCGCATACAAAGAGAAGCGCTTTGCCGATGCCGAGGTGCTCTACCGCAAGGCTCTGGAGGAGGTTCCGTCATCAGAGACCGCGCGTTTCAATCTTGCCGCATCACTGATACGTCAGGGTGGATCGGCAGATCCGAATTCGGGTAATAACCCGCTGAAAGCCGCGACTGAGATACTTCAGCAGCTTGCAAAGGATGCCGCCGACATCAATATCGCCGAGAAGGCATACTATAATCTCGGCAACATGGCATTCAATAATCAGGACTACGCCTCGAGCATCGAGCTATACAAAAATGCCTTGCGCAAAGTGCCGGGTGATGACCGCGCGCGTGAGAACCTGCGCCTTGCACAGCTGAAGCGTCAGGAACAACAGGACCAGCAGCAGAACCAGCAGAATCAGGATCAGCAGCAACAACAGCAGGATCAGCAGCAACAGAACCAGGATCAACAGCAACAGCAGAACCAGGATCAACAACAGAACCAGAATCAGGATCAGCAGCAACAGCAGCAGGATCAGCAGCAGAAAGATAAGGACAAGAAGCCCGAGCAACAGCAGGGCATTTCAGATGCCAATGCAGAAAAGATCCTGAAAGCTATGGAGAATGAGGAGGCGGCAACGCGAAAGCGCGTAGAGGCACAGAAGAAGAAAGATGCCAACGCCCGCCGCAAGCGCATCACCAACCCCTGGTAAGCTGAATAAAGTCAATCCCCGATAAAGTCATATCTCTCCTACGCTAACAGATAAACAAGCACCGGAAATGAAACGGGTAATCGCGTCAACTATAATATGTCTGATGGCTGTCCTGACACTGACGGCACAGACATCGTTCAGGGTCAAGGCTCCGTCAAGAGTTGTTGCCGGCTCCAAATTCGCCGTCACATACACCTTGCGCAATGCCGATGGATCAAGTCTCAAGGTTCCACAGATCAATGGATGCAAACTGTTGTACGGACCGAGCACATCGACAAGCCAGAGTTACGAGGTGATAAACGGTCACATGTCGTCGTCATCGCAGGTTGACTATACATATTATTATCTCGCGGAGACCGAAGGCACCTACACGATTGAGGAAGCCTCGATAATCGCCGACGGAAAGCAGCTGACCACACAGCCCACAAAGATTACCATTGCCGAGGCTCCGCAAGGTGCCAACAGCGGTGCATCACCCTCACAGCAACCGGTGAACATAGATGACATAGACACGCAGAGCGCAGACCGCCCGGTAAATGCCGATGATGTTTTCGTACGCATCATCCTCTCCAAATCAACGGCATACGAGCAGGAGGCGATACTATGCACCATAAAGCTTTACACCAAGTACTCGATATCCTCATTCATGCCTACACGTCAACCGAGCTTTGACGGATGCCTGATCCAGGAGATAGATCTGCAGCCTACTCTGAACGAGGTGGAAAGCTACCGCGGGCAGAATTACATGACCGCCGTGCTTAAGCAATGTATCATATTCCCGCAGAAATCAGGGCGGCTCACCATCAATTCCGGAAACTACGATATCAAGGTAGTGCAATATGATACTGTCAATATGGGATTCTTCGCCGTACGCAATCCCCAGGAGCGCAGTATCAAGGTAAGCTCAAACACCGGAGCGCTTGATGTGAAGCCACTCCCCTCCCCTCAGCCCGAAGGATTTACCGGAGCTGTCGGAACTTTCAGTATCGACAGCCGGCTTGTAGGAAATTCATTCCGCACGAATGATCCGGCGACACTGCTCTACACCATCAGCGGTACTGGCAATATCAAGTACATAAAGGAACCGGAGATTGATTTTCCGTCGGAATTCGAGCTCTACAGTCCGAAAAGCGACATAGATGCCGATGTCACACCCAACGGGCAGAACGTGAGCGGCACAATGACCGTAGAGTACACATTCGTGCCACAGACTGTGGGCGATTTCCATATCGGTAGCGATAAATTCGTCTATTTCAACCCATCTTCGGCACAGTATGTCACCCTCACAACCCCCTCCTACGATATAAAGGTTGCAAAAGGACTTACCGCATCAACCGATGTGGAACGCCATGACATAGCCGCTAAAAACACCGATATACTGCACATAGTCACCGGCGACAAGAATCCGGCGACCAGCCATACACTCGTACTTGGAGAGTGGTGGTACTGGGTTCTCTACGCTGTCGTGGCAGCGGCATTGATAACCTCACTGACGCTGTATCGCCGCAATATCAAGCGCTCAGCCGACGTGCGCGGAATGCGTCTGGCGAAAGCTAACAAGGCTGCACGCCAGCGGCTCCGCACGGCGAAAAAATATGCCGATGCTGCCGACGACGATAAGTTTATCGAGGAAACCTTGCGGGCATTATGGGGCTACCTTGGTGACAAGCTCGGGATTCCCGCCTCGCAGCTCACGCGACAGAACATTTCAGAGGAACTCGCTTCTGTAGGCGCTCCCGATGATGTAACCGCGAAAGTCATAGCGGCGCTTGATGATTGCGAGATGGCACGCTATGCTCCGTCCTCGGCGCGTGAAAGCTCATCGAGCATATATGCCAAGGCTACAGAGGCAATCAATGCTATGGAAAACGTTAAACTCCGCAAATCTTGACGTTCATGAAAAAGATCATAGTTTCAATCAGCATAGCGCTCTGCGCAATCTTCATATCACAAGCCGCAACGCTTGACCAGCAGGCGGATTCAGCCTATTCCGCCGACGATTTCGCTCTTGCGGCATCGTTATACCGCCAGATCATGCAGAATGAGGGCACTTCACCACAACTATATTACAACCTTGCCAACTGTGAATACCGTCTGGGAAACCTCGGTAAGGCGATCGTGAACTATGAGCGGGCGTTGCGCATAGATCCGACTTTTACCGATGCAAAGACAAATCTCGAGTTTGTCAACTCACGCATTGTAGACCGTCAGGGAGAGCGTGGTTCATTCCTGAGCAACACATACGACCGGTTTGCACTTGCAGCCACTCCTAATACATGGGCATGGACAGCTTTCATACTGTTCACGCTTGCGGCTGGAGCTATAGCCGCATACTTTTTCAGCAGCAACGTACTCGTACGTAAAACCGGTTTTTTCGGCGCAATCGCGCTCATAATACTTTTCGGAATAACTGTGATCATAGCGTCACGTGCAAAGACTATCGCCACCGACCGCGACACAGCGATTATCACCGCACAGTCAACTATTCTGAGCACATCTCCGCGTGAGCCTAAAGACCGGAATGAAGAGGCAATGCTACTTCATGAGGGAACCAAGGTCACAATTCTTGACTCAATATCCGTACCCGGTGATACCACCGGTCTGCGCTGGCTCGATGTACAGATCGACAACACACACCGCGCATGGATCAAATCCACTGACATTGAGCGTATTTAGAAAAATCATGTTATATAACATAGTTTTTTATAACCCTAAAATTTGCTCACACCGGAAAAACCTGCTACATTTAACTCCCAAACAAAAAGCAACACAAATACGTTAACCCATAAAACCCAAAGAGACATGGCTAAGACTATTACTTTCAACGAACTCCGCCGCCTCAAGGACAGCCTCCCAGATGGAGCCACACATCAGATCGCAGACAAACTCAATATAACCGTACAGACCGTCCGCAACTATTTCGGAGGTACCAACTACGAGTTTGGTAAAAACTGTGGCGTACACATCGAACCCGGACCTGACGGTGGAATCGTAGTGCTCGATGACACTACAATTTACGACATGGCTGTGGAGATCCTCAAGGAGCAGGAACAGGACTGAGAACGGTAAGAACTGTCCCCACTACACAAAGTCGTTTCCGTGCGATCAGACATGTAATGCTCCGGTCACATTGCGAAAACACATCAAATCACTCATTCCCTCTCTCCTCTCTTTCCTCAATTCCCATTTTTCCTTCCGTCACGCCTGACAATACACCGATAAACTCTCATAGCGGCTCTTAAAATGCCGGATCCTGACGTTCTCAACACAAAAACACTCCAGAAAACATGGATGACCGACTCATAACCGTGGCGATCCACACTTACGAACGCGCACTCGAATTAAAAGCCCTCCTTGAGTCCGAAGGAGTCAAAGCCTCATTGCAGAATGTCAATCTCACGCAACCGGTGGTAGCATCCGGTGTCAGAGTCCGCATACGTGAAAAAGACTTACCCCTTGCGCTGCGTATAATTGAGAACACTGAGATCTTCATAAACCACAAGATCTCGAATCAGGTATCAGAACGCACTTCAAAGATTCTCGTACCGGTTGATTTCACGCCACATTCACTCCACGCACTCCGTGCAGCATTTCAGATCGCTGACGTGCATAAGTCGGAGATCGTACTGCTTCATTCATTCGTCGACCCATCAGTAACCGCAACACTGCAACTATCGGACACGCTGGATTATGACATTTCCGCCACTGAGATGCGGGAGTCGCTGCTGACTGACGCCCGGCAAAAGATGGATCGTCTCGCAGAGACCTTGCGTGAAGAGATCAAACATGCGAAACTTGCACCGGTCAAGTTTACCAATGAGATAGTAGAGGGTGTACCTGAAGAGGCAATAGCCGAATGGGCTAAAAACAACAATCCACTGCTGATAGTCATGGGGACGCGCGGCACTGACACCAAGGAACGTGAACTCGTGGGAAGTGTTACCGCTGAAGTTCTCGACACCTGCCGCTTTCCGGTATTCACTCTACCTGAAGACATCAGACTCACCGATGTACACACTCTCAACCGGATTGTCATGTTCTGTTCACTCGACCAGGAGGATATCCTTGCCCTCGACGAACTTACACGACTGATCGCTCCACCCGACAGCATGAACATCACATTGGTCAACATACCGGTGAAACGTCTGCGTTACGATATCAATGCGCCAATGCAGGCACTACTTTCATATTGCAGGGAGCATTATCCGGCTTTCGACTTCTCTGCATGCGAACTCCACTACCGCAACGTCAATCAGGAGTTCAAGAAGTTGATCACGGAGCGGAATATCAATCTGATCGCTGTACCAAACCGCAAGAAGAATATATTTGCCAGACTGTTCAATCCCGGAATAGCCCACCGCATACTGTTCCAGACCGACATACCCATGATTGTACTTCCGGTATGATGCGATGGCTGTAAAAAGGCAATCCATTGACCGGTTTAATCCGTCACAACCGGAAAACAGAAACCGTTATTTAGACTTCTTCTAAATTATTCCGCAAAAAGCTTTGTGGTTACGCCACTTTTTCCGAATTTTGCATCCGGAAAAAATCATCACCACGAAATGAGACTCGACGAGCTCCACACCGGACAGAAAGCTATAATTACCAAAATTCTCGGGCATGGCGCTTTCCGCAAGCGCATGATTGAAATGGGATTTGTGAAAGGGCATGAAGTGGAAGTGCTTCTTCACGCTCCCCTGCGCGACCCCATCAAATACAGCATAATGGGTTACGAGATATCGCTGCGCGCATCCGAAGCCCACCTTGTCGAGGTGACACCTCTTGACGATAAGGTCGCCGGTAATTCAGAATCTACACACGAATCTGCCGATGCCGGAATCAGGAACGGAGATCACAGACACCCAGACCCACAGCACATAATCAACGTGGCGCTCGTAGGAAATCCTAACTGTGGCAAAACGTCGCTGTTTAATATCGCATCAGGAGCAAAAGAACATGTAGGGAACTACAGCGGTGTGACAGTGGATGCCAAGGCAGGGCATTTCGATTACAACGGCTACCGTTTCAATATCGTCGATCTTCCGGGCACATACTCCCTGGCGGCTTATTCGCCCGAGGAACTTTACGTCAGAAAATACCTGCGTGAGGAGCTGCCTGATGTGATAATCAATGTGGTGGTGGCTTCAAACCTCGAGCGCAATCTGTATCTGACGACAGAGCTTATAGATATGGACCGCAGCATGGTCATAGCGCTCAACATGTATGATGAGCTGAAGCGCCGTGGCGACAGTCTGGACTATAGCCTGCTCGGCGAGATGATCGGTGTGCCAATCGTTCCCACGGTGTCACGCAACGGCGAGGGCATCAACCGTCTGTTCGATACCGTCATCGAGGTATATGAGGGGCGCGACAAAGCGGTACGCCACATTCACGTAAACTTAGGCGAGGATATCGAGCAGGGAGTGAATGTAATCAAGGATCGGGTAAAGGCTGAAGGGAATCTCGGACATCTGTTCTCACCACGCTATGTGGCGATAAAACTTCTTGAGAATGATCCGGAGGCTGACCGTGCGGTGTCGGCACTTCCCTGCGGTGAAGAGATACTGTCGTTGCGCGATCGCGAGGTGCAGCGTATCGAAGCACTTCGCAAGGAGGATATAACGGCATCGATAGCCGATGAAAAATACGGATTCATAGCCGGTGCACTTGCCGAGACACTTGTCAAGGGGAACCGTGACACTGACAATACTACACACGTGATCGATGCGTTTGTCACCAACAAACTTTTCGGTTTCCCTATATTCATGCTCATTATGTTCGCCATTTTCTGGGCTACGTTTGAGATCGGCTCATACCCGATGGAATGGATCGAGGCACTTGTGAGATGGATCGCCGGAGTTGTGCAGGAGGTCATGCCCGACGGACCGCTCAAGGATCTTATAGCCGACGGCATCATAGGGGGTGTTGGAGGTGTGATAGTTTTCCTGCCGAACATTCTGATATTGTATTTCTGCATATCCTTTATGGAGGATTCGGGATATATGGCGCGTGCGGCATTCATAATGGACAAGCTCATGCACCGTATCGGACTCCATGGCAAATCATTCATACCGTTGATAATGGGATTCGGCTGCACCGTACCGGCGATAATGTCGGCGCGTGCGATAGAGAGCCGTTCGAGCCGCATAATCACGGTGCTCATAAATCCGTTCATGTCGTGCTCGGCACGTCTGCCGGTGTATGTCCTTCTCGTAGGTACATTCTTCGAGCGTCATGCCGCGCTTGTATTCCTCGGCATATATCTGATCGGTATCGTGGTAGCGATGCTGACCGCGCGTATGCTGCGCAAGTTCAAATTCAAGGCTGACGTCACACCGTTTGTTATGGAGCTACCCCCCTACCGCATACCGACACTTAAAGCATCGCTGCGCCACATGTGGGCGAAGGGTGAGCAATATCTGCGCAAAATGGGTGGCGTCATACTCGTGGCAAGCATAATTGTATGGGCGCTCAATTACTTCCCCCACCATGATGATAAGCATGCTGAGGCTACAATTGCAACTTCCACAACAGAAGCGATGACAGGCGTCGATGCTGACGCTGCTATAAATCCTGCCACAGACTCCTATCTGGAGATCGCGGGTAAATTCGTAAACCCGGTAATGGAGCCGCTTGGATTCCATTGGCGTGCATCGGTAGCCGCTCTTGCCGGTCTGCCTGCCAAAGAGATCGTTGTATCTACATTAGGCGTGCTCTACACCGGAGATGAGGAGACTGACGACGCCTCGCTTTCGGCACGTCTGACGTCAGTGAATCCGGCTACGGGCGCCCCTGACTTCACCGCAGCGGCAGCTTTGAGCTTCATGATATTCATACTGCTATACTGCCCCTGCATAGCCACGGTAACAGCGATAGTCAAAGAGACCGGGCGCTGGCAGTACGGGGCATTCTCGGTGGTGTACAATACTGTTGTAGCCTGGATTGTAGCTCTGATAATCTACCAGATCGCATCTATGTTCTGACTTGGGGGCGTATCAGGCGAGATCGACTACAGTAATTCCCGCTCCTCCGAACTGCACGTGCTCGTCGGCATAACGGCGCACTCCCGGCACGGTGTCGAGATATTGCCGTATCGCCTGCCGCAGCGCACCGGTTCCGGTACCATGCAGAATCCTGACACGTTCGGCTGAGAACTGCACCGCATCGTCGATAAAATAAGTTATAGCCTGCAGAGCCTCGTCGACGCGCATTCCGCGTACGTCGATGTCACGGCTGAAATTCAACTGACGCTCGCGCAAAGAGTCGGATGTCGCGCTGCTTACGAATGATGATGCACGCGCACCGCTCTTGACAGCCGCGTCAGTGACACGCAGGCGGTCGATCTTCACTGTTGTCTTAAGCATACCGAAAGCCACCGTAGCCTGGTTGCCTGACACCTCGAGAACTTTACCGGGCGTACCCTCACCATCGAGCCTTACATTGCAGCCTACTGTCACCGGTCTCTGCTGCTTGGCGGATGTAGCTGCCGCCGGAGCGTCCTGCCCACGCTTCTTCTTGTTGCGTGGTGCCTTGCGCAGCTCGGGATGACTGTCAGGGGTGGTATCGCGGTCAAGATGCCGGCGCTTCTGTTCAAGCTCACGCCGTGCGGCAAGAGTACGCTCGCGGTCAGCCTGACTCTCGCGGATCTCACGTATGGCACGCTCGATCTCGGCATTTGACCCGTCGATTATACGACGTGCCTCATCGCGCGCCTCGGCGATAATCTCGCGCCTTTTCTCGCGCAACTGTTCGGCATCAGCCTCATAGCGGCCGAGAAGATCCTCAAGTTTCTTCTCTTTCTGACGGATAGCGGTGCGCTTATTGTCCCAGTACTTACGGTCGCGTGCGATGTCGAGAAGATATTTGTCGAGATTCACGTAATCGCTGCCGACTATGCTCTCAGCCTCGGCTATGATGCTTTCCGGCAGTCCGGTCTTTCTTGCTATCTCGACAGCAAACGAACTGCCGGGGTTTCCGATGGAGAGTTTGAACAGAGGCTGCATCAGGTGACGGTCGTAAAGCATCGAACCGTTCACCAATCCGTCGGTATCTTCAGCGAAATGCTTCAGATTCTGGTAGTGGGTGGTGATGACACCCCACATTTTCATCTCGTTGAACTGATGCAGTATCGCCTGTGCAATCGCTCCACCGATCTGTGGCTCCGTACCACCGCCGAACTCATCAATGAGCACAAGTGAGGTAGCCCTGCCCCGCTGCAGCATGAGCTTCATGTTGCGCAGGTGCGAGCTGTATGTGCTGAGATCATCCTCTATCGACTGGTCATCGCCTATATCGATGAAAATATCGTTGAATATACCGAGGTGCGAGTTCTCATAAAGCGGAGGGAGCAAACCGCACTGAGCCATGTATTGTATCACCCCGACAGTCTTAAGACATACAGACTTACCTCCGGCATTCGGTCCGGAGATGACAAGAATACGGTTGCGTGAGTCGAGCTGAATATCGAGCGGGACAATCTCACGTCCCTGCCGCCGCAAAGACAGCAGCAATCCGGGGTGACAGGCATGATACCATTCAAGCTCGGTAGTCCTGGAGAGATGAGGGAGCATGCCTCCGGTCTCTATGGCATAGCGGGCTTTGGCACGTATGAAATCCAGCTCTCCGATCACTCCCGCCGAGAGAGTCATGTCATTGACGTTGGGGCGCAGAGCATCGGCGACGAGCGTAAGTATGCGTGCTATCTCACGCCGCTCGTCCATCTCAAGCTCGCGTATGCGGTTGTTTATCTCCACAACCTCGGCAGGCTCCACAAATATTGTCTTGCCGGAGGCACTCTCGTCGTGCACTATTCCGGAGATGCGGCGCTTGTGCATCGGAGCCACGGGAATCACCAGACGCCCGTCGCGCATGGCGGGCGCAGCGTCTGACTCCAGCACACCCTCAGCCACAGCGCGTGCCATTACCCTCCGCAAGGCGGCATTAGCCGATCCCGCCATAGAGCGGAGCTGACTGCGGATAGCGGCAAGCTCAGGAGAAGCATTGTCGAGCACATTGGCGTATCTGTCGACCACACGGTCGATCTCGCGCATAGCCTGCGGAAACACAAGTATGCGCCGCGCCACGCTGTCAAGGCGCGGATATGGTGAGTCACCCTCCTCATTGCGCCTTTTGGCGAAGAAAGCATCGGTATCAGCCATTACGCCGAGAGCACGGCGGAGTGATACGAGTTCGGGAGCGGAGACAAATGTTCCCGGTACACGAAGATGTGCGGCAACCGTCTCCACATCAGTCATACCGTCGATCGGCAGTGCCTCCTCCGACTGTAGCAGCCGGACCATCTCCCAAGCTGATTCCAGGCGTGACGCCACAGTTGCAAAATCATTGGCGAACGCCATATCAGCGCAGTGCGACCTGCCTTCTTCCGAACCACATAACGCCGTGACGCTCTCACGGACAGTATCGAATCCTATCTTATGCTCAAATGAGTCAGGGTAAATCATGCAGAACTTTAATATTATCTACAAAGTTACTACACGTCAGTGAAACGGCAAAATCGACGCAACAGAGTACCCTGAACAAGTGGAGTCAAGCCACCGGTCTACGAAGCGTCATCGAGAAGCGGAATGATCGCGCGCCGGTTTACGGGTGTGACTGCTGAAATTAGTGTCGAGCAGCTTTGCATAAGCACGTAGATACTTGCGCATCGCCGATACCATCTCCTGAGTCTCCTGAAGCATATTGAGATATACGTAGACCACGGTCATCGAAGCCTGATCGCCTCCATGCAGCTGCTCGAACAGACGGTGGTAGGTCTCGGATAGTGTGTCTTTCAGCACATCGCAATTGCGACGTATCATTGGCACCGCCTCTGTCGCCGCCGTATCCATCATATCGAACATATCGAGAAACAGCGCATCGACCTTACCACATATCCCTTCAAGCTCAGCGACGTAAGGTTTCGGCAACGGACGGAAATTGTTGTCGACATGCTCGCGGCACATCTCATTCATGCGCGTGAGATTGTAGAGTATGCTCATGCAGCATGTGTTGCTGAGATGGAACCAAGTATTTTTTTCGAATGCCGTCTCCTGCGCCACGCGCCTCAGACACAGCGTCTCCTTGCGGCGATTGCTCTTAAGGAGGTTCTTCCGGTGGTCGAGCGCCGACTCTATCCTACCGAGCTGACGCGGATTATCATTGATAAACGAACCGGCTATAAGAAGATAATTCTCATGGGCGAAACGGAGGAATTGCAGCTGATTGGATGTTATATAATCCATGAGCAGCTGCCATGTGCGAGTCTTGTCCTCAGTCTCGAGAATCGTGTGGAACTGGGTGTCGTCCTCTTCCTCAGCCTTGCGGCGACGGAAACGCCTGTTGCTGCGCACGATGAGCAATATTGTCACGAGACCCAGCGCGATCATGACCCAATGCCCGCCAAGGTGCATGAGCAGCACTATCACTCCCGCACCTATGAATGCCGCACCGGCGGTTATGAACCATCCTCCGATGACCGAAATCACACCCGTGATGCGGAATACGGCACTTTCACGCCCCCAGGCACGGTCGGCGAGCGATGTACCCATGGCGACCATGAACGTGACAAATGTTGTTGAGAGTGGCAGTTTCAGGGATGTACCGACGGCAATAAGCGCGCCCGCAAGCACCAGATTGACGGATCCACGCACAAGATCGAATGCCGCGCCATGCTCCATAACCATTGTGGCTGTGTCGAACCGGCTTGCAAACCAACGGCGGACACGTGTGGGAGTGTGGTTGTAGACCGCATAGTAAGCCGAAAGTGTCCACCGGACAAGCCGCCGAGCGATTCTTGATGATCCGAACATCTCCTCACCACCTTGCTGGCTACTCAATCCGACAGCGGTTTTAGAGACATTTCTCGCCTTGCCGGAGGTCGCGAGGGCGACAACCATTATGGCGCCTGCACCGATGAGGAAATAGACCGGAGTGTCGGCAGGCCCGTTGAGCGACCCCATCAGGAAACCCTTGGCATCACCGCCTCCGTTGGCGAGGTAGTCCTGATAGGACGCAAGTCCGCTGAGAGGCACGCCGATAAAGTTGACAAGGTCGTTGCCCGCAAAGGCCATGGCCAGGGAGAAGGTACCCATCAGCACTATCACCTTGAGCACATTGACCTTCAGCGCATGCAATAACTGCATGAGCAGTGTGAAAAATATGAAGCAGACTCCGATAATCAACCAGGTGTTCGACTTTATCCATATCTTAAGCGCCGGTGTCATGAACACAAGGTCCTTCGCCCCTTTAATAAGAAGAAAATAGATGATCGCCGTAGCGCATATTCCTCCGAAAATACCGACCTTCCATTTCAGACGGCTGCGGTAGTTGAATGAGAATATCATGCGCGACAAGAACTGCACCACAGTGCCGAACACGAATGCTATCACCACGGACAGGAATATACCAAGTATGACAGACAGAGCCTTCTCGGTGTTGAGCAAATCATTGAATCCCAGGTCGATGCCTCCCGCCATCTTAATCAACGCCACTACAAACGTCGCTCCAAGAAGCTCGAATACCATCGATACGGTGGTGGATGTGGGCATTCCGAGTGAGTTGAACACGTCGAGAAGAATGATGTCCGTGACCATTACAGCCATGAAGATACATATAAGGTCGTAGAATGCGAAATGCTCCGGGCGGAAGATGCCATGGCGGGCGATATCCATCATTCCATTGCTCATAGCCGCGCCTATGAACACTCCGATAGCCGCTACTATAAGTATGCGCTTGAACGGCGCCGCCTTGGATCCTATAGCGGAAGTGAGAAAATTCACCGCATCATTACTTACTCCGACAACAAGATCGAACACGGCGAGCATGAACAGAAAGATGACTATACAGAGAAAGAGTATGTCCATATATGTGCAGTTAAGTAACTCGTAAAAATTAAACGATACTACCCGATCCAAGGTTTTGGAGAGTGTTCGATAACAAAAGTTAAATAGCTCCAACTACATAGGTGAAGGACGTGCCCGCGGCGCGGGAAGTAGCCTCGCGCCATATCCAAATACAGCGTGTTCATGAGATGCCGTTTCAGGAGATATGCTGAAACAGATAATTTGTTTCCGGGATGGAAACGTTATGGCAATATATTTTTTAGCGACCGGTGCGCCAGTGCTGCGTTGCTTGCATGATACTGCAGCAACGGCTTTGGTCTTAACCGATAGTATGGAGTCGCGCCAGGGGTTGCAGCCGAGGCGGAAGGTCTTGATGCGGTTGCGGCGCATCAGGTAGGCGGGAAGGGGCTGCACGGCGAGGGCGACGTAGCGCGTGGAGGCGTCGGAGGCGGTGTCGAAGAAGCGGAGCGAGAACTGGGTAGACCACCGGCGGGCGTTGCCGTGGATTATGATGATGGAGTGGTGGTTGCAGCATTGCGTCAACGCCGGGATCTGCAGGAACTGGTGGACGGTGCGGTGGGGACGGTAATAGAAGGCGTCGTCGGAAAGGTCGGGCAGCGGGGTGCGGTCGGCATCGACCACAAGGAGGTGGCTGAAGTTGGTGCCGCGCCAGTTGGTGACCGCGCGGAGCGATCCGTGGTAGCATGTGCGTGAGAATCCGGTGAGGCGTGCGGCGGCACTTGCGGAGCGTGCGATGACGAGTGCCGGGGGCTGTGGCGTGCGGCGGGTGATGTGCTGGATCCACCGGAGGTAGTCGGCGAGGAGGCGGGGGATGTCGTCGGCAGGGGTGGAGCCGTCGTCGTGGATGTAGAGGCGTGGTTCCTCGCCGGGGTTACGGCGCAGCATCTCGAGGGTGCCGATGATGCGCCGCTGCCGCGGGTTGAGCGGGCGGCGCAGCCACCTCTGGAAGGCGTGGTGGCGGGTTTCGGGTGGGGTGCCGTGGAGGAACATGATGCAAAGGTAGTGTGAGTAAGGGGTGGATGGGGTGCGAAACCGCCCAATGCCTGGTGATGATAGGGCAAATAAGGCGAATGGGGCGAATAGCTGAGGAGGGGGAAGTTACCACGGAGACAATTTTCAGCTGGGGCTGAAAATATGTCTCCGCCCCGTACTCAGATAAAAAAACGCCACGCTACGATGACCGATCTATAGCGTGGCGGTTGCGGCGCTCCCGGCGCCCTCAATACAGTACGCTACAACGACCCCACACGGTCAATGGAGCGCAAGGCACTCCATTGACTCGGGTGGGGTTAACACAGTTGCGCGTCTCCGACGCGTGGAATGGCTGATAACCAATAGGTAAATAGGATATTGGGTATGGAGGAGATAGGGTGGATAAGGCAAATAAAGGAGGGTGGAAAGTTACAACGGAGACAATTTTCAGCTGGGGCTGAAAATATGTCTCCGCCCCGTACTCAGGGAGGGAGGCAAGTACTTGTGGGAGGGGGGGCATTATGTTTTTGTAATCAGGTTGATCGGAGGTAGGCTGCGCTGCGCTCGCGCCATACCTCCGCCCCCACAACCTCCGCCTACAAGCGCTACTGCAATCGCCGGCGGCAAGTGCTGCTGCAAGTTGTGCCACAAGTTGGCATTGTGACCCCAAAATTGGGAGGGATCAGATGTCGAGGCGGTCGGTGTAGCTGTCGAAGAAGTTTCGCTTAAGGATGTTACTGATGCGCAGCAGGAGCTCGGTGTCGATGCTGGCACGGTGGAAGATTTTATAGACGTTTGTGCGGTTGCAGTTTAGCTGACCGGCAAGCCATACCACCGAGTGGGATTGGTTGCGGAGTTCCTCTTCAATGAGTTTTCCGATGAAGATCTGGCTCATAATGTAAATAAAAAGGCGGAACCTTATGCACCTATTCCCTGCCTTAGGCACCGCCAAGCGCCAGTCCTCAGAATAAATGCATTAGGCTCCACCTAATATCCTGGCGGAGTTGGCTGAGTATTCCTCGGGGACGTGTGTTTAATTGGCGGTTTCAGACGCGGGAATAAGAGCAAATGCTCAAAATCGTAACAAAATGTTTCTCCGATAATGGGAATCTCTATTCCGCCGGATTAATGTGGTTATTAATTGTGTAGATGACTAAAAGAGGACTAAACTGTGTAATTGGTGAAATCCCTAATGGGTCATGCTGTTGGCAAAGTTACAATTAGATTTTAAGATTCCAAAATATAGTTGCTGTTTTTTTTGGTTTTTATGTTTTTTTGCTATTTGCGGCTGTAATGTGTTGACTTTTCGGCACATAATAGCCAATAAAGTGAAAGCGGGTGTGCCGTATAGGGCACACCCGCCTGATGAATTCAGTTGACTCCCGGATCAGTCGGCAGACTGACGCGAGAATGTCAGTTTTATCTTTGCTTTGCCGAGATCAAGCTTTGTCATAGCCGGCTTTGTGACATAGGGAGATATTGATGTCACGTAGGTTGTGCCTTCATAATAGTAGCTTGACGATGTGGTCTCTGTCTCGACGTTGACCGGAGTGAGGGTAAAGCGGCAATCGTCGGGCGTGATGCTCTCTTTCTCCATCATCGTGATGATATACTCGCGGAGGTCGGAGAGCACGTATGCACCGGATGCCGCGCTATATGTGAGCATGAATGAGGTCTTGCTGTCGGTGATCTTGTTGTCGGCGAAGAATTTATCCTTTTCTGTCGACAACACCATGAGCAGACGCTCAGGCGGATTGATGCCGTAAGTGTTCTCAATCTCCTCGGCGGGAATGGAGAGTGTAAGTGAATTGATCACAGCAAGCGAGGGATTGCCTTTGCGATATGCGGCGATTATATCCTCGGTCGGGAAGAGGACTTCGACCTCTGTACCTGTAGGAGCAACAATGACAGCGTCGCCGGCGTCGATCATGGCGTCGATTGCGGGACTCATGTCGAGTGTGATGTTATTGTTGGTTATCACCTCGGGGGTAACAGCCATGTATGTGCGGACGACATTGTAGATTGTGTCCTTTGTGACGTTGTCGCTGACCTGCACCTTGTCGTGCTTCCGGTAATAGAGGTTGAGTCGCGATTCGTTGATATTGACAACGATACCTGAACCGAAGCTATTGGTGACGAACAATCCGGGGAAGAAGCGGCAGAAGCTTTCGGGGGTGGCGAACGTCTCGGGACGTGCGGCATACTCACTGAAGAGTGTCTTGCCGAGCTCTACGGGCAGATCAACCGATATGGAACGGAATCCGAGCGACGCGATGGAGTCGCTGTGCATCGCATTAGCGGTGTAGATCGTCGAACCGATCATCTCAGAGGGATCATAGTAGCCGTCGGGGTTGAAGTCGCTGTAGATCGGAGAGGGAAGCTGACGCTTCAGGGGGTAGACCTCAAGTCCCATCGGTGCGAGGGAGTCGCCGGTGAAATCGCCGGGGGTCATGAACATGAGGAGCTTGAGCGAGTCGATGTCGTCGACGGTGACTCCTTCGGTATCGACGTTCATAGCCGGCATAAACTGGCAGACGAAATCGGCGCTGATCGATCCATACTCGCGTGCGTCGAGATTGCCGAGCAGCTGTGTGAGTGTGCGTGACTGCACTACGGCGTTGGTGTGAGATATTCCGCTGATGGTGAATGACGAATCCACCACTATCTCGGTCTGGTCCGTGACCAGTGAGCTTCCGACGGTGGATGTAGAGTCCTCACATGCTGTCAGCGCCGCGATTGCGACTGCCGAGGCAGATATAAGTGCTTTAAACTTCAAGTGGCTCATAGGGTGTTGTAGAAGCTTATGCAACCGGCAGCCATTTCTGCTTCGTCGGCTACATAGGGGAGGAATGGCTTGCCTGTCGCCTTAGCAAATTCAATTAACTGTGGGTCGACGCTTTCGGATGCCTGCACGATTCCGTCGGCATACGTCATGGCGAGGCGCATCAGTGATGCGTAATCAACCGGAGTGTCGATTCCGAGCGCCTGCATGTCGTCGTCGGTGAACCCTGCCATACGCAGTTTCTCGACGAACCGCTGTGCGAGCTCGCCGTCGAAAGCCTCCTCGCGCAGCGCGAACACGATCTTTGTGCCAGCCATGGCGGGATCCTCGTCGTACATACGGCGGATATACATCGGCATGAGCGCTGTGATCCAGCCGGTGCACTGTATCACCGCGGGATCCCAGCGAAGTTTGCGGACGGTCTCTATGACTCCGCGGGTGTAGAACATCATGCGCTCGTCGTTGTCACCGGGGCTGGTGGCTGTCTCAAGCTCCTTGGCTCCGGAGCGGAGGAAGTAGTCATCGTTGTCGATGAAGTAGACCTGCATACGTGTGGGCTGCAGAGTCGCCACCTTAATTATAAGCGGGTGGTCGTTGTCGTCGATCACGATGTTCATCCCCGAGAGGCGTATAACTTCGTGGAGCTGGTTACGGCGCTCGTTTATACAGCCGTATTTGGGCATGAAAGTGCGCACCTCATATCCAGCCTCCTGTATGCGCTGAGGGAGGTTACGACCCTGCAGCGACATCGGTGTGTCGGGCAGATAGGGGGATATCTCTTGCGAGATGAACAGGATTTTATTATTATCCATTAACTGCGTTTATGGTTTTCAAAGCGCAAAGTTACGATTTTTTTACGACATAGCGAGCCGCGGAGGGGCAAATTCGGCATGAACCGCCGCAGCCACACATTTAAATCATGTTAAGGGGGAGAGTGCCGGGGGCTAATAGGGCTAATAATGCCGATAGGGCGGATAGGGCGGATAGGGCTGATAGCGGATTCGGGAATTTTAACGCGAGGGGAAAGGGAGGGAGGAATCACGGTTGGGAAAAAATGCGTAACTTTGCAGACTTCAATCAAAATAACCACACGCGAAATTCACAGATAACCACACGCGAATGCTTTACCGTCTTGCCGTTGCCCTCCTCACATTGTCGATCAACGCCGTAGCCTACGGCAGCGTGGTGCTCGATTTCAGCGGCACCTCCGATCCGGTGCTCACTGTCGGGACTGACGCCTCGAGCGGTCTGCAAGCCATATATGTGGCGCCCGAGACCACGGGGCTTACAATCAGTGTGAGAGGCGAAGGGGCGGCGGAAGCGATATGGCTGAGATTCACCGCATCGGGAGCCGCATACGCCGAGCAGGTGGTAAAAGGGGCGACGCTACGGGATGCCGCGGGCAACTGCGGGTATGCCGTAGAGACCGCCGGGCGGCGCACATACTTCTGGCTCGCAGACTACTCCACCGCTGCCGCCGAGCCGGGAGAGCTGACGGTCACGGATGCGGGGTGCGACGGAACGGAACTGACTTACACCGGCACGGCTCCGCGCATGGTGGCGTATGCGATAAACGGCCGTCCGATAGAGATTGACCGCGGGATAAAGCTAACTTACATGACACTGGAGGAGTCGGAGAATGGCTTCGTGCAGAAGAGCGTCGTGGATGATATGCCTTACATAACGGGAACCATACATGCCGGCACCCCGCTCTGCTCCACGACATTCACACTTACCGCCGACCGTTTCCTGAGCCAGTGGGGACGGGAGATAACGGTGACGTCGGACAGGCTCACACCGGTGGCGGTAAGCGCCATAACCTCAGCGGAGCAACAGAACCGGGATAATCTCAACGAGCAGACCGGCGACGGCACGGAGGGGGCATTCGGCGGGTCGGCACCCTGCCGGATGGAATTTCACGCCGAGGTGACGGATGCCACCGTATTCACGGAATGGCAGCTTGCCACGGATGTGGAATTCGAGAATATCACGATGCGCGAGCGTGCTGCAGATTTCAATTATACGTTCACAGAGGCGGGGACGTACTATGTGCGCTTCGAGGCTGCTGATGCCTCCGGGGCGTGCAGTTTCTTCTCGGACACCTACACTGTGAGCATAGGCGAATCGCGCCTGCGCTGCCCCAACGCTTTCTCACCGGGTGCCTCGGAGGGGGTGAACGACGTATGGTGCGTGAGCTACCGCTCTCTGACGGAGTTTGACTGCACGATATTCAACCGCTGGGGCGTGAAGATATATCATTTCGACGACCCCTCGGGGGGATGGGATGGAAGATACAGAGGGAAACTTGTGCCTCCGGGGGTGTACTACTATGTGATCAAGGCGCGTGGCGCCGACGGGGTGAACTACAACCTGAGCGGCGACATCAACATAATCGGGAGCCGGTGAACAATTCCGTACCCCAAAGGGTAATATACAGTATTACAGAATAAAAACCACGAATATGAGACATACACTACGAAACATAACCATGGCGGCGGCGCTTCTTGCGGCGTCAGCGGCTACAGCACAGAACTTCACGACGGTGGTGAATCCGCAGATTCCTGCGTCGGTGAGCTTCGCGGGAACGCAGGTGAGCCTCGACCGCGACGACATGTATGAGCGCTACGACCGCGAGCTGACGTCGATGGCTTACACACATGGCAACACGCTGCTGACGATCAAGCGCGCGAACCGCTATTTCCCGATACTTGAGCCGATACTGAAGCGGAACGGGGTGCCGACGGACATGCTGTATCTGGCGTGCATAGAGAGTTATCTCAACCCGCGTGCGCTTTCGGGCGCGAAGGCTGCCGGTATCTGGCAGTTCATGCCCTCGACGGCTAAGGAGTACGGTCTGGAGGTGAACGAATATGTGGATGAGCGCTACAATCCGGTGAAAGCCACTGAGGCTGCATGCCGCTATCTGAAGAAGGCTTACGCGCGGTTCGGCAACTGGGAGAGCGTGGCAGCGTCGTACAACGGCGGAATGGCACGCGTGAGCCGCGAACTGGAGTCGCAGAAGCAGTCGACAGCATACGACCTGTGGCTGACGGACGAGACGTCGCGCTACATGTTCAGGCTTCTCGCCATGAAGGAGATCATGGAGCATCCGTCAGCCTACGGGTTCCGCATCACGCCGGAGCAGCTGTACCGGCAGGCGGACTGCAAGGAGGTGACGGTGAACGGTCCGGTGGAGGACTGGGCTACGTGGGCGAAGAACCAGGGGACGACGTACATGGCGCTGCGCGAGATGAATCCGTGGATACGCGCGAAGTCGCTGCCGAACAAGACGGGCAAGAGCTACACGGTGCTCGTGCCGAAAGCGGGGGCACAGCTGCGCTCGAAGCAGAAGGTGACGGTGCATGATTCGCGCTGGGTGAAATGAGAGAGAAGCGATGAGCAACAACAGCATTACAACAGAAGATAAGGAGGTTGCCGTGACGATGCCCGAGGATGCCCTGCGCGTTCTCGGCGCGCGCGTGCATAACCTGAAAAACATAGATGTGACGATACCGCACAATTCTCTGACGGTGATAACGGGGTTGAGCGGTTGCGGCAAATCATCGCTGGCGTTCGACACGATCTTCGCCGAGGGTCAGCGTCGTTATCTGGAGACATTCTCAAGCTACGCGCGCAATATGCTCGGAAGCCTGGAGCGCCCGGATGTAGACAACATCAGCGGTTTGAGCCCGGTGATCAGCATCGAGCAGAAGACGGTCAACAAGAATCCGCGCAGCACGATCGGCACCACCACGGAGATCTACGACTTCCTCCGCCTGCTCTATGCCCGCGCGGGCGAGGCAAGGAGCTACATATCCGGGGAGCCGATGGTGAAGTATACGGAGGAGAAGATCGTGAACCTGATACTTGACCGCTACAACGGGCACAAGATATACATCCTGGCTCCGCTGGTGAAGAACCGCAAGGGTCACTACAAGGAGCTGTTCGAGACGCTGCGTAAGAAAGGGTTTCTGAACGTGCGCGTGGATGGCGAGCTCCGGGAGATCACCCTGGGGATGAAACTTGACCGCTACAGGAACCACTCGATAGAGCTCGTGGTGGACAGGCTGAAGGTGTCGGCGAATGACGACGCGCGGCTGCGTGACACTGTGGCTGACGCGCTGCGACAGGGTGACAAGCAGATGATGATACTGGATCTGGAGACGGATGAGGTTACGCATTACAGCCAGTCGCTTATGGATGCGGCAAACGGTCTGTCGTACCGCGAGCCGGCTCCGCACAATTTCTCGTTCAACTCGCCGCAGGGGGCGTGCCCGTGCTGCAAGGGGCTCGGGACGGTGAACATCATCGACCGCCAGAAGATAATACCGAATCCGGCGCTGTCTATAGCCGACGGTGCGATACTGCCGTTGGGAAAGCAGAGCAATGCGATGATTTTCTGGCAGATCAAGGCTATCTGCGAGAAGCACGGGCATACGATAAAGACGCCTGTGGAGCAGATGGGCGAGGAGGCTATAAACGAGATCCTTAACGGGTCGACGGAGAGGATACATGTGCAGAATGCTACGATGTCGCTCTCGAACTATGCGATGAGCTACGAGGGTGTGGTGAAGTATATCGAGATGCAGCAGGAGGAGGATGCTTCGGCGGCGGCACAGAAGTGGAGCGGTCAGTTCTTCACGCGATGCGAGTGTCCGGAGTGCGGCGGTCAGCGGCTCAACCGTGAGGCGTTGCATTTTTTCTTCGACGGGAAGAATATAGCGGAGCTTTGCAGGATGGATATCGAGGCGTTGCACAAGTGGTCGACGGAGGTGGAGAGCCGCCTTGCGCCGACGACGGCGATCATTGCGCGCGAGATACTGAAGGAGATCCGCACGCGTCTGGGATTCCTGGTGGACGTGGGGCTTGGGTATCTGTCGCTCGACCGCAACTCATCGACGCTGTCGGGCGGTGAGAGCCAGCGCATACGCCTTGCCACTCAGCTAGGATCGGAGCTGGTCAATGTGCTCTACATCCTCGATGAGCCGAGCATCGGTCTGCATCAGCGCGACAACCGGCGACTGATCGACTCGCTGAAGAAGCTGCGCGACGCGCAGAATTCGGTCATCGTGGTGGAGCATGACAAGGAGATGATGCTCGAGGCCGACTACGTGGTGGATATCGGTCCGAAGGCGGGCAGGAAAGGTGGCGAGGTAGTGTTTGAGGGCGCGCCTGCGGATATGCTTGCGGCGGAGACGGTGACTGCGGAGTATCTGAACGGCAGGCGCAGCATCGAGCTCCCGGCATCGCGACGCGCGGGCAACGGCAAGACGCTGCGTCTCGTAGGAGCGACGGGGCATAATCTGCGCGATGTGACGCTTGAGCTTCCGCTGGGGACGTTCACTTGCGTTGCTGGTGTTTCGGGCAGCGGCAAGTCATCGCTGATCAACAGTACGCTGCGCCCGATATTGACTAAGCATTTTTTCCGTTCGCACGAGGAGCCACTCCCCTACCGCGCTATCGAGGGGATGGAGAATATCGATAAGGTGATCACGGTGGATCAGTCGCCTCTCGGGAAGTCGCCGCGGTCGAATCCGGCGACATATACGGGCGTGTTCACCGACATACGCAATCTGTTCGTTGACCTGCCGGAGGCGAAGATACGCGGTTACAAGCCGGGGCGTTTCTCGTTCAACGTGAGCGGCGGACGCTGCGAGACCTGTTCGGGCAACGGCTACCGCACGATAGAGATGAATTTCCTGCCCGATGTGCTCGTGCCGTGCGAGACGTGCGGCGGCAAGCGGTATAACCGCGAGACGCTTGAGGTGCGCTTCAAGGGAAAATCTATAGCCGATGTGCTCGACATGACCATAAACCAGGCTGTGGAGTTTTTCGCCGGCATACCGGGAATCCTGAAGAAGATCAAGGTGCTGCAGGATATAGGACTGGGATATATCAAGCTGAGACAGCCGTCGTCGACGCTTTCGGGAGGTGAGAACCAGCGCGTGAAGCTTGCTACGGAACTGGCGCGTCGCGATACGGGCAAGACGCTGTTCATACTCGACGAGCCTACCACGGGACTTCATTTCGAGGATATAAAGGTGCTCCTGGGGGTATTCAACACTTTGGTTGAAAAGGGAAATACGGTGCTTGTGATTGAGCATAACCTGGATGTGGTCAAAAGTGCTGATCATGTGATAGACATGGGTCCGGAGGGCGGAAACGAGGGTGGAAGGATAATAGCCTGCGGCACCCCGGAGGAGATCGCGGCGGGTGATTCGCCGACGGCACCGTTTCTGCGCGAGGAGCTGGGTATGGTGCTTTGAACTATCGGGTGCGGACGATTGTTTATCATGCGAAACATAAAAAGCATATAGAACGCCAATGAAAACAATCATCAACACTACAGTGCCCGACTTTTCAGTCGAAGCATTCGTCGACGGAGAGTTCAAGAAGATCAGCCGCGACGATATCGCCGGCAAGTGGGCAATATTCTTCTTCTACCCCGCCGATTTCACTTTCGTATGCCCTACGGAGCTTCTTGACATGGCTGAGAACTACGATAAGTTCCGCGAACTTGGTGCGGAGGTTTACGCCGTAAGCACTGACACGAAGTTCACCCACAAGGCATGGCACGACTCTTCGGAGAGCATCAGCAAAGTGAAGTTTCCCATGCTTGCCGACAAGACCGGCTATCTTTCGGAAGCATTCGGAGTGCTCAATCCTGATGACTATCTCGCATACCGCGGCACGTTTATCGTGAATCCGGAAGGTCTGATCAAGGTAGCTGAGGTGAATGACAACGGCATAGGCCGTAACTCCGACGAGCTTCTCCGCAAGCTCGAAGCCGCCCAGTTTGTCGCCGAGCATGGCGATCAGGTATGCCCCGCGCGCTGGCGCCGTGGCGAGAAGACGCTGAAACCCGGCATTGATCTGGTAGGCAAAATCTAAGGCTCACAAGCGATAAGCATTATAAAAAGACATGGTGCCGGATTTGGCGTCATGTCTTTTTTTGTGACTTATTTCTTTAGTATGAAAAATATGCGTCGGCAATATAGGGATGAGATGTGGGATGCCATGTATATCAGAGCCGCATTACGGATTGCATACTTTTTGAATTCATAACCCAAAACAGTTCTTCAGGTGACAAATATTCAGGCAGAGAGCACACTCCCCTGCCCTATATATTTGTGCAGTCAGATATTCTTGTCTATGCGGTCATCGCAGATTTTTCCGGATAGATAAAAATATATGACGCTAACCACACGCGCATAGATATCTGAGTATTCCCGGAATCTATTATATTTATCTATGGCAATTATTCAACAACAATCATTAGAACGATTATTGAAACTTGTAATCTTATGACGGGGGCAATAACCGTTCTCCACAAGGCTTAAACGCTTTAATCAGCATCGGTTTCATACATTTGTTGCGCATCTGTTTTTCAAATTCTTACAAAAATTTACAGGGAAATTCATTTTGAAAACTTGCATATATAAAAAAAACATCCTAACTTTGCATCGCTTTTCGGAGATAACCCTCCACAAGCATCGGAGATTCGCTAGCTCAGCTGGTAGAGCACAACACTTTTAATGTTGGGGTCCTGGGTTCGAGCCCCAGGCGGATCACAGAATAAGGCTCATAGATACTTCTATGAGCCTTATTTCGGTATTATTGGCATGTTATTTATCTGTGTGAAATTC
>JAAGKN010000608.1_pt1 | contig 95895 bp, 87 predicted proteins | sample 6206371 | NCBI WGS metagenome assembly JAAGKN01 (sample SAMN11533720, study PRJNA540317) | gut metagenome | isolation source: fecal pellets from male and female animal of same cohort | host: Peromyscus leucopus | place: USA:CA | collected 2017 | reverse complement strand
ATCCCTGTTTCATTAGCTTCCTCCAACTGATTAACCCTCACCAAGAATTTCTGAACTTCGCGCGGCTCAGTTTGAAATTCTATCCTCTCCCTTGGAGAGGAGTGGTGGTTTTATTTTAGCACAAAAATACTCATGTAGAGCTTTTCTTATTAAAAATAATTATTATAATAGATATATGAAGAAATTATTTATTTTGTTTTTTGCATTTTTTTTCGCTTGTACGGTACATGCAGAAGTCTTAGAAGCAGGTGTGTCAATAGAAGAAGTTCCAAAAGCTTTGTATGGCGGATGGCGGATAACTGCTCATCTTGATACAACAAATGCGCGTTCATCATTCAAACCTCAAAGTCTTGATTTTTGGACTCTATCACGTGTTGGTGATTCTATAACACTCGATAATCCTTATAGCGGTGCTAATACAACAATATCTGTTAAAACCGTTGAAGGAAATTTGGTAGTTTTTTCTAAACAAACTCCTTATGATAACAACAAAGTTCTAACAGATATTGTAACAATTCGTCTAAATGATGACTCATTTACGGGTATTAATGACCTAAAACTTGAAACATTCTCGTTAATTGATAACCATTTAATGAAAACTGAAACAGCAAAATATATTATCAAAGGTGAGAAAATCTCTGGCGATAGTATTTTAGATTAAATCAAGAAGTCTTGTTATTCCGTGATCTGTGATTACTTCCCCTTCCGCATTATAAGATAGAGAATAACCATCTTTAGTTAAGGCTGAGTATCTTTTTAATTTTCCGTCTTTATCAAAAAATGCTCTTAAGTTACAATCACTATTTTTATAGTTTAGGGTTTCAATTTCTTGCAAGATGCCTTCCGGATTATAATGATTTCTTTGAATAATTCTATATCCATCTTCACTTGGAGTATTAATCTTAATTGATTTAATATTTCCCATTACATCAAACTCAATAGTTCTGGTTTTTTGAGCAAGTGTTTCATAACGTAATATTGAATTTGCCGAATTATATATATAAACAATATTTGAATGACCGGGATTTTGTTCATAATATTTGCCGTCTTTCCTTAAGGTGTTTAAAATATCTTCACTAAGTTTAATTGTTTGGGGAATATCATTTTTATCAAGTGGTTTTGGAATCTCTCCTTTAAATATTTGGGGAGGAATTATATCAGGAATCCTACTAGGAGTATGTGAACTACCAGGTTTTAAGTTCTTTTTAACTATTTTCCCATTTTTTTTGAGCTCAACTATTTTCATTTTGCCGTCAATATTTTCATAAATAGCGTAGTCATCTCCTTTTGTAACGGTTTCTTTGATTAATTTGCCATCAGTATTATATTCAAAATTATGGATTCTGCCATTTAATTCTAATGTTGTCTTTTTATTTTTAATAGCATCTTCATACAACTCTTTTATGCTTTTTTTTATTTCTTCTTTAGCTTTTTCCTCTGTCTTTTCTTTGCCTTCTTCTGCTGCAGCTTTTTTAGCACCTCCAAGAGCTTTTTGTATTCCTTCTCCAAGATAACCTTTATATCCCAAAACTCCGAGTGAAGCTAGTGCAACTGCTGCTCCGACAGCAATTAGTGCTTTTTGATTAGTTTTATTATCAACCGGTTGGTCAATATTATTATTTTCTTGACCGGCTTTAGGTTTTTGAATCGGTTGTGTATAATTTATTTGGTTAACTGCGTCAATGGGCATAAAAAATCTCCTATATCTATACTTAATTATATAAAAACATAGGAGATTTTATAATTGCGCTTTTTATGAAATTATATTAATTCTAGCAGCCTTCTGTAAACATGTCTTTGCCTACTGAGCAAAGCGGGCAAACCCAATCTTCAGGTAAGTCTAAGAAATCAGTTCCCGGTTGGATACCGTTATCAGGATCACCTTTTTCAGGGTCATAAACATAGTGACAAACTTCGCATACGTATCTTTGCATAATTATTTCCTCCTTTTTCTTCATTAAACTATAAGCCCAAAGATTTTACTATTGTATTTACAACATTATCCAATTCGGCAATTTGTTCTTCTTTAAGCGTTGATTTAATGCAGAAATTATCGCTTAAGAATTCTGAACCTTTTAGTTTTTCCAGCTCTGCTCGCATTAAGCTGCCGCAAGTTGCAGCCCACGAACCGTTTTCAATTAGAAAATATTTTCTGTTTTGAAGATTATGTGATACAAGATGGTTTATAAATGTATCAACGGATTCAAATATGCCTGTATTATAAGTAGTTGAGCCCAATACAACATGTGAATACTTAAACGCTTCGGCTAATACTCTTGAATGGTCAGCGTAAGACATGTTAAACATTTTAATATTCTTAACTCCTTTATCAGCAAGTTTTCCTGCTAAAATTTCAAGAGTATTCTCTGTGCCGCCATAAACAGATGAGTATGCGATTAAAACCCCATTTTCTTCCGGTTCGTAAGCTGCCCATTTACCGTATTTTTCTAATATTAAATCAATATGGTTCTTAATCATTTGACCATGAAGCGGACAAATTATCTGAATATCAAGTGCTGCGGTCTTTTTAAGAAGCATTTGAACTTGCATTCCGTATTTGCCCACAATATTCGTATAATAACGTCTGTATTCATCTAAATTAAACTCATCATCAATTAGATTTCCGTTGATTGCTCCGAAAGAGCCAAATGCATCAGCAGAGAATAATATTTTAGATTTCTTATCATAAGTTACCATAACCTCCGGCCAATGCACCATTGGAGCAAGTATAAATTGAAGTTCATGAGAGCCTGTATTTAATGTGTCGCCTTCTTTTACAATGATTGAACGTTCTTGTATATCAAAATCAAAAAATTGTTTAATCATCTGTTGTGCTTTTGCTGTGCAAATAATTTTTGTTTCGGGATATTTTTCCATCACACATTCAATTAATGAGGCGTGGTCAGGTTCCATATGATGAATAACCAAATAATCTAATGTTTTACCTTCCAAGGCAGCTTTTAGGTTTTCAAAAAATTGAATATCACAAGATTTATCAACTGTGTCAAAAAGTACTGTTTTTTCATCTTTTAATAAATATGAGTTATATGACATTCCATCAGGAACTTTATAAGCGCTTTCAAAAAGTGAAAGTCTTCTGTCAGAGCATCCTATATAAACTAAATCATCAGTAATTTTTCTAACATTATGCATATTTATACCTCTACATATCCGATATATGGGATATTTCTGTAATATCCGTCATAATCAAGTCCGTAACCAACTAAAAACTTATCATCAACTTCAAAACAATAATAATCCGCGTCAATATCAACTTCGCGTTTAACACGTTTATCAAGAAGTGAGCAGAATTTTAGGTCTTTTACTTTAAAGTTGAGGTTAATAAAATCAACAAGGAATTTTGCAGTATGTCCAGTGTCAATAATATCTTCAATAATCAAAACATTTTTGCCGTTTAAATCAGGAAGTGAAATATCAACAGCATTAACTTTCCCTGATGTTGTAAACCCTGAACCATAACTTGAAAGTCTGATAAATTCCATTTTTACAGGCATTTTCAGATGTTTGGCAAGATCAGTCATAAACATAACAGAGCCTTTTAGTACACAAATCAGGTAAACTTCTTCATCTTTGTAGGTATTATTTAGCAGTTCTCCCAGTTTGTGAATCTCTTTTTGGATATTTTCGGCATTAAATAATACTTTTAAATCGCTCTCTTTTATCATTTATCCTACCTCAATTACGTGTGTTGGAACTTTTGTTACTCCGATTTTATCACTTAAACCGACTCCTACAACCCACAAAATTTCATCTTCGTTAGCCAGCAGGAGTAATTCATCCCGCTTGTGTTTGCTTACACCTTTGGAATTTAGGTATTTTTTTAATTTCATGCTGCCACGCATTCCGAATGGATTAATAATATCTCCATCTTTGCGTGTTCTTACGGTTAGCGGCAGTTTAACTTTTGATAAATCTACATAAACAAAACTTGCGGAAGCGTCAGGAAATATAAAAATTTCTTTTTCTTCATATTTTTTTAGAGTAAGAGTTTTATTTCCAATTTGGTATTCGCCTTCTCCATCAATTATAATATCAGGAATGGAAGCTTTATCCTCTGATTTACCTCTGCGCGGAATTGTTTCGATGATTCGTTCGTCCACATACAGCCATTTTGCAGTAGCGAGAGAATGTGTGCTTCCGTTTTTGCGAGCAAGATTCGCTTCAATGAACTCATAAATTTCTTTGATTTTTTTGAAATCATAGTCCAAGTCAAATTTTTGAATGTATTCATGGATAAATCTCATTTTTACAGGTTTAGAAAGCTCTTTGTAAGCTTGAGTTGACATTGAATCTCCCTGCATAACCTTATCTCTCAAAGTGCTTAGGTATTCTTCAATAATTTCATTCTCACTTGTCGCTACTTCTGCAAGTGTATTGAGAGATTCTTTTACTGCTGGATTGATTTTTTCCAAAGCAGGTATAATGTTTAGTCTCAAATAGTTACGTTTATAAGAAATATCTGCATTTGAGCTGTCATTATTCGGATTAAGATTATTTTCTTCGCAGTATTGTACGATTTCTGAACGGGTAATTTTTAAGAGTGGTCTGTAAAAACAATTCCTTTTTACGGAAATACCTTTAAGTCCGACAAGTCCTGTACCTTTAGTAACCCTGTATAAAACAGTTTCAGCATTATCATCTTTGTTGTGTGCGGTAAAAACTGCATCTGCATCATATTCTTCAAATGCTTCTTCAAAAAACTCATAGCGGGCAATTCTTGCTTCGTTTTCACTTTTTTTAAGTCCATAAGGTGCTGTTTTTGTATAGAAATCCATACCGCGCGATGCTGCAAAAAGCCGGCAGACTTCCTGCTCTTTTAATGCTTCTTCTCCGCGCCAGTTGTGATTAAAGTGAGCCGCAATTACGGACATTTCCCAAAATTCTTCTTGTTCTTTTAGTTTTGATAGAATATCTAAAAGACACATAGAATCATAACCGCCCGAAAAGCCAACGATTATTGTTTTATCCTGTAATTCATACTTCCTTAAAAAATCTGCTATTTTTTCGATTATTGACATCCCTGAATACCATGTTTGATTTCAACAGCATCAACGCCCAATGTGTCTAAAACCTTCATTGCTAATGAATCAGGTTCTTCGGTGACAGCTATTAATAAATCAACTGCCTCAATTCTCTGTCTTTCCGCTTTTTTTGCTCTCAGCCATGCTTTTTCAAGAACTCTTTTGGCACGTTTAGTGAAAACAATTTCTTTGTCAAAATACTCGTTACCGTAGCCTACAAGGTTTTCAACAACAAGACGAGCATCCTTAAGTGTTATTTCAAGATTATTCAATACATCAAAAGCAACACTTGCACCTTCACTTAAAATACCTAAAAGGAACATTTCTGTTCCGACAACATTTCTTCCGATTCTTCGCGCTTCTTCTTTTGCAAGTTTCATAATAAGAAGAGTCTCAGGCATCTGTTTTTCAATAGGTTTAAGAATTTCGTCGGATAATTTTTCTTCGTTTACCCCTAATGATTTAATAATTTCGTAAGCAAGTCCTTTTTTTGTTTTAAGTACGCTTAACATAATATGCTCAGGTGTTATAACTGATGAGCCGAGCTCTTTGGCTGTCTGTAAAGCTAAATTCATCATAAGAAAAGCATTTGGAGTGAAGATGATTTTTTTATCTTCGTACTCGGATTTTCTTGATGAAATGCTTGCCAGTTTTTGTTCAAAGTTTTCGGAATTGATTCCGTTTTTATGTATGGTATCCAATAATGCGGATGATTCTGATTCAAGAATTGATGCAACAATTTGCTCTGTTCCAAGAATCTCATACCCTGCTGCTGAGAGTTTTGATACCGCTCTGTCTAAAACCTCGGAAACTCCTTCGTAAGCAGTTTCAAAACTGCTGTGTTTTTCTTCGTCTTCTTCTGATTCAGGGTGTTCCAAGCGTTTTATTTTACGTAAAACAAGTTTGTTTAGCAGTTCGCGAGCATTATTGATATCAAAATTGAACTTTTCTAATATTGATTGGATATTTGAAGTTTTATCCGTTATAACTGATAAAAACAGATGCTCGAATAAAATATTTGTATTACCTGATTTTGAAGCCAAATCAAGTGTATGTTTTAAAATATCTTTGACATTGTGGTTAAAAGGTAAATTTTCAAGTGTTTTAGAGGAAGTTCTTGTGTACTTTAAAACTTCCTCTTGAACAGCTTCCGGTGTAACGTTATACATTCTGAAAAGCTTAAGTGAAACTCCACGAGCTTCGGTTACAAGAGCAAGCAAAAGGTGTTCAGGACAAACTTCCGAACTTTTTAGTTCTTTGGCTAGTCTTTGAGCTTCGCTTACTGCATTGATAGCTTTTTCCGTAAAACGTTCAAACATAATTTACCTATTCTTCTACTTCGTCGTCTTCGTATTCAAGGTTTTCGATGTATTCGCAAACTTTGTCGAATTCTTCTTCGTTTTCAATGCTCTTGAAGTAGTAATCTTCGCCTTCTTCGTAGCATTCCATTAAGATAAGTTCAGGTTCTTCTGCGCTTTCATCATCAATTGGTAAAAGTGTAGCATAAGTTTTACCTTCAAAATCTACGATATCGTAAACTTCGCATTTTGTTACATTACCTTCTTCGTCGGTAATTTCAACATAGTTTAATTCTTCTTCTGACATTTTTGTCTCCTTTATGTTAACTTGTAGTCTGGGTTTAAATTTAAGAGATTACCCCTTTATTTACCCCCTGCTTAAGTATTGTTCTAAAATAACGCAGGCACTTTCCATATCCACTAAGCCTTTGTTTTTTCTAAAATCTACTTTTCGTGAACGAAGTCTTTGTTCAGCTTCTTCCGAAGTTAAACGTTCGTCTTCAAATATTATATCAAAACCAGAAATTTTTTGTGCAAAATCTATACAATTCTGTGCTTGAAAACCTATAGAATCATCCATGTTGATAGGTTTTCCTACAACAATTTTTTCAACGCGGTTTTCTTTTGCAATTTTAACGATTTCTTCAATTGCTTTATTTTCAGGCTCTCTTGCAATAAAAGAATGCGGGGTGGCAATCACTTGAAGATAATCGCTCAATGCGATTCCGATTCTTTTTGTGCCTACATCAAGCGCCATTACTTTATGCATTATTCTACCCACTTAGCTTCTATGCTAGAAATTATCATATCCAACTGAAGCAGTTCAAAATCATCTGCCTGAGGTTGGAGTTTTTGTTCAAACATTGTTGCGGCTTTTCGCTGGTTCTTTAAGATATAGCGTTGTCCTACATAGTATTCATATATACTTTTACGCAGAATATTAGTTAAGAATGCATAATTTGTACCCAATGAATACAATGTTTGAGCCAAATCCTTATCATCTTTTAACAGTCTTAAATAAGCAGCGATATTAAAGTTAACCATTTGATATGCAAGCTCTTTTGCTGTATAAATACTGTCAAAATTATCTGCAACAAACTTATCTAAATCTACATTAAAATTATTTGATTTGAATTCTCTTGAAAGTTTATCAATAAATTCTTTGAATTCAGGTGATGTGATTTCGTCATAGAACCAATTTTGAACATAATCACTCAGGCAAAGTTTGTCAATTTCTTTCTGATTAAGTTCTTTTTTATCAAGATTAACTTCCGGACGTTCCGCTTCAACATCAAGAAGAATGCTTTCCCAGCAAATATATTCATAAGGAATCGGTTCATCATTTGCATAAGAACTTTCAACTGCTTGTAAAGCCAGATATTTTACTATTTCAGGTTTTACTTCATATTTTTCCTGATAATTATAGAATTTATCTATAATCTTATAGAAATCACGCTCCTGCATTGCGTTAAAACCGAATGAATCAAGGATTCCATAGCGTGGATTAACAACAAGAGCAAGGAATTGCAATGTTTTGTTAGGACGGATTCTTGAGAATATTACGGCGATGTTCCCGTGGCCATCAGGGAATGAAACATAAGATTTATACGGCTTAGATTCTTTTAATATCTCTTTGTAAAATTCAACCGTATTATCAACTCTGATTCCTGAAAGTTTAAGAGAAGACAATGCTTTGTTAATTTTTGCCTGCTGCGCTTCATTAACATACTGCTTAACATTTTCTAATGCGTGATATGCAAGCTGAGATTTTGTTTTACCAAGAATTTCTAATGCAGCGTCGCCGACTTCTGTCTCCATATAGAATAAGAAAACAGGGATAACTATATTTGCAAGCGCATCGTGTGCGTAATCTTCTTCTAAAGAGCGAATCAAAAGAATTTTGTCATTGTCTGACAATGCGTTTAAGAAATCCATGAAGTCTATTTGAGCTTCAGGGTTCATAATAGCTGTATCTAAAAGCTCTTTAGTTTCTTTATTAATAAGCTCATTAAACTTTTCAAAATATCCGCTTATAACTTCGTAATCAATCTTGTTTCCCAAATCCTTAAGCATATTAAAGGCAATCATTTTAATATGGTCGTTGTATTCAGGACTTTTAATAACATCCCATAATTCGTTATTAAGCTGTTCTTTATCTACAAGCTCCGTAAGCAGCCAACAAATAATAAGCGAGCGGTGTTCATCCGCATTAACAAGTTCTCTTATAAGAATATCAATTACGGCTTTTTTATCTTCAATAAGTTTCAAGTCAGTCAAAAGTGACGGATCAGGCATTGTAGACCCTGAAATAGCTCTCAAAGTGGCTAAAACTTCCGCTTTTATTTGTAATTTATTCATTCTGCCCTCTTCAATTTATCCTTAAATTGTAACTTAAAAACCCGGCTTGCGCAAGTTTATCAACCCAGAGCTTTTAGTGCTGCAATCTTCATTAAATTCGCATCGGGGATTCTGCCGGTCCAGATTTCAATTGCTCTTTGAGCTTGATAAATAAGCATGTCCAATCCTTCAATTGTTCTAAAACCACGACGGGCTGCTTCTCTAAGAAAAACTGTTTTTGTTGGATTATAAACAATATCATAAAATACTGTTTCAGGATTTAATCCGTTAAAATCTTTTGTCTCAAGAGGCATTTCTCCTGCCATATATCCGCGCATACCAATTGGGGTTGCGTTTACAATAATTGCTGATTCAGCAAGACTTCTTATATTCTGTATTTGATAAACATTAAAATTAATTTGCGGGAACTTAGCTCTCATATATTCTAATGTCTGGCGGGAATTAATAATATTTCTTGTGTAAAAATCAATATTTGCAATCCCTTTTTCTGCAAGTCCGACAACAGCAGCTCTGGAAGCTCCGCCGGTACCTAATATACTTGCAGTTTTTCCGCTTAATTTAATATCGGTAGGGATTGCTTTTTTAAACCCGTAAATATCAGTGTTATATCCCATAAAAGAACGGTCTTCATTGATTTTAACAGTATTTACACATCCTGCAATATTTGCGTAATCATCAATATCATCCAAAAATAATGACATAGGTACTTTTAGCGGGATAGTAACATTAAATCCGTTATATCCGTTTGATTTCAAATACTTTATTCTTGAAATTAAATCCTCAGGCGGAGTTTCTAAAACATCATAAGAACCCTCCAAGCCTAAGCTCTCAAACCCTGCTTTTTGTATTACAGCAGAAATTGAATGTGCGAGCGGATATCCGATAATCCCTAGTTTAAACATACAAAACCTCTCTTCCTGTTTAATTATATCATTATATTATGTAACAGTTTGTAACAATATGGCTCATATTTTTAAAGTTTTACTTATTTTAGCCGTAATACAAACTATAAGGAGTAATATTATGCCAGAAGAAGATTTTCATGTTGAAAAAAGTAATAATCCGACCCCTCAGCAACAAGGTGGTAAGGTAATAGACGAAGCAAATTATCGTATCAGAGCTCCGCGTCAAAACGGTCCGGCTGCTGTAGGCAGAGGCGGTGATCCGTTGTTTAGAAATATTCGTGCAACAAAAGAACAGCTGATAGAATTGTTGGATGAAACAACGACAGTGCAAGATTGGGTTCAACGTGAAACATGCAATAACGTAGCTCTGGCTTGTTTAAATGATGAAAACCTAAAAGAGATTTATTTTGAAATTAAAGACGGTTTTGGCGAATATGGTCCAATGATGTTGATGGGATTCAAAACTCCTTTGGGTGTTGAAATTCCAAGGCTTAAACTGTTGGATAATAATGGTGAAGTCATTGAGGTTCTGACAGGACCTATGGCTATGGATGAATTAAATAAAAGAGCCCTTGCTTATAAAGAATCAAAGAATGGCTACGAAGCTTTGGAGATGCCGATTGATGAAGAACTGGTAGTTATCCAGGACTATTCGGGAAATATTGAAGATTATTCTTAAGCTACTTAGAATCTTTCTTTAATATGATACCGTTTAATTTGCAGAATGAAGTCAAGACACTTAACTCTTCTTTAATATTGCGCTGTAATGCTTTTTGTTCTGCTACAATTGAGACATTTTTAGCCAACTGGAACATCTTTAATGCTTGCTTAATGTAGTTGCCTCTGCTTCCTGATTTAGGAAGTGCCAGTTCTTGATATAATTTTGCGCTTTGGATATATGCTTTTACCAAAATATATTGTAAATCAAATTGTTTAGCAATAAAGATGCATTTTTCCAAATAAACTTTTGCTGATTCAAAATCTTGTTTTGCAAGATATATTTCACCAATAAGCTTATTAAATAAAGCTATAAAATAATAATTATTAATATTAGGACCTTGAGCAATATCAAGAGCTTTTGTTGCAATATCCAGTGCAAACTGGGTTCCGCTTGTGATTAATTTTATTTCCGCGATTAAATACCAAGATAACAGAACTCCTGTTGCAACTTTTTCTTTTGCAAAATATGCAACCTGTTCTTCCAGAATTTCAAGTGCTTTCTTGGTTTGATTATTGTCTTTCAACATTTTAGCCAGCAATGTTTTGAGAATATTTTTAGTAAAACTGTCATTAACATTATTGGCATAAGCAGCAACATTGAATAATTCTGTATGCAGCGTGTTATAATCCTTTTCAAAGAACTTATTAAGAATGTCTATAAAGTTCCAGCGCGAAACAATAAAGGAATCCATATTATCCAATGAGTATTCTTTTAAAATATCATCCAAGATTTTGCTTGAAGTCTTAATATCTCCTTTTATTGTATTTGCAAGAGCTAATAAAAGATGTGTTCTACATATCAAAGCAGGTTCGGTAGCCTGATTTTTATCTAATATCTCATAGATATTTTGAATAACTTCAAACGATTTATTATTACCCTGAAAAACAAGTGCTTCTGCAAAGTCAAAATAAACACCAACCCACATTTCAAATAAATCTTTAATTTTTATTTGAGGTGTGTCTTTTCCTTTAGATAAAACTTTTTCCAAATCTGCAAGGACTTCTGTTTCAACAGTATTTATAAGCTGACCGCAGTTGCCTAGTCTTAATAATGGTTTTACTAATCTTGATTTAATTAGTGTTTTTTCAAACTTCATTTCGGCAGGTAATTTATTTAAAACACTTTCCGTGCATTCTATCGCTCCCCAGTAATTGCCGCTCTTCATTGAACAGGAAGCAATATAACCCAACAGCTCGATATGTTCTGCTTCTTCATTGTCTTCTATAAGCATGATAGCTTTTTGTAAGAAATCAAATGCAGCATTGTGGTCAATAGGTTCTAAAAGTTTTCCTACTCTTGTATAAATGTTTTTCTTAATTTTTTGATAATGCGGACTTGTTTTATTTTCAATGAGCTTTAATGCTTGTTTTTGAGCAATAATATATAATCCGATATCGCCAATGTATGAGGCTTGTTTCATTAATAATGTCCAAACCTCAAATGCATGGTCATTATTATTAAGTTTCTGAACGATATAACCCAGTAATGCAATCGAAGATTGTTTATAAATACTGATAATTTCTTGTAAAATATTGAGTATTTCTTCAAAGCACTCGTCATTTTTAGCAGAAGAAACGATATATTTCCACAGATCAGAACTTTTGAATTCAAACGATAAATTATTAATCTGTGTTATATAGCCTGTATTAATAAGAGATTCTATTGTACGTTCAAATTCCTGTGGAGGGTTATTGTCAAAGTTTTCCAATACAGCCGGATAGAATTTTGTACCAAGTACAGACATTGCAATCAGCATTCTGTATGCATTCATATCATTTTGTTTCAAGATATTTAATCTTGCCTGTATTAGAGTTTCTAGATTGTTATATACCGGCATCTTTAAATTATATTTTTTAATGTCTGCCTTTAATAATACCATTTGTTCAATAACCGATGGATTTCCGGCAGAAATTTTTACAGCAAAGTTTATAAAATCTTTGCCGAAATCAAATTCGTTATATTGTTTTAAGAATGTTTCAACTTGAGACTCCGTAAATGGTGCAATGGTTAAATCTAAATAGTTTTCATCAGTTAGAGACGGTGTTGTGATTAAGCCTAAACCAGGTTTTGGTTCAGAGTTAATTATGATGAATTTACTTCTTTCAAGTATAGCTTCTTCTTTTAAAAGTTCTTTGATAAAATCGTATGACATTCCGTCAATATAATTGAAATTATCAATAATAAAGACTACTTTCATTTTTTCAAGAATAGTTAAGATGACTTTTTTCATTATGACAAACATCTTAGCTTTATTGAAGTAAATATTCTCATAAATATCTAAGCTATCCGGATATAAAAAATTAAGTAAATCCAGTATCTCATTATTGGTTAGTGTTGGAAAATCCTGTTTGAAAAATTTCAAAGAATTTTTCTTAAGCTGTAATGTATCAGGACAAAAATTATTGATATTAAAGAAATTTAACAATAAATCCTGAAAATAGCCAAATGGAGATAATTGGGTTATTTGCGTACAAGTACCCAGCAGCCAGATGAGTTTTGCATTTTTTAAATCATTGATACTATATCTTAAGACTAAATTTTTACCGATACCGCTTTCACCGGACAGGGTAATAATTCTAACATCTGCATCTTTGATACCTTCAATCAGTTTTGCTTTTATTTTTTGTTGAGAGTTTAATGATGCAAAATAAACCGGCTGAATCTTATCAGCAGGAGTCTCAGGTTTTACAAACTCAATACCGCATTTTCTGCATTTTTTTGCATCAGGTAAATTAGCAGCTTTACATTCGGTACAGATTTTTAATAATTCTTTACCACAGGAAGCACAAGCTACTGCCGTAATAGGATTATAACTTCCGCAATCTTTGCACAATGACCCTGCTTTTGCTCCACAAAAGCTGCATTTTAAAGAATTATCTTCAATTTCTTTTTTGCATCTGGGACATTGCATTAACCGATTAATCCTTTACAAGTTCAATAATATCATTTAATGTATCTAATACTGTTTCTTCTGTCAACTCAAGTGCTTGTGCAATTTCAGAAACAGTTTGTTTTTCCTCATATTTTAATTTACAAACTTGAAGAAGTTTTTTCTCAGGATGTTTTGAATCAAGTTCTTTTAAATCGGCGCAAATTTCTTCTTCGTCAAATTCAGGAGCCTCAGGTTCGTAGCCAAAGCATTCAAAATTAGGAAGTTCGCAATTATTAGTTACAATTTCTTCTTCTTCTTCTTCTATAACTACAGGTTCTTTATTTGGTTCTATTGATAAAAATTCATTTTGTTCGGTTGTATCAAAAATCTCAGATGATTCTTTCAATTCAAGCTCATTATTTTCTTCAAGAGTAAGCTCTAAAGAATCTTCCTCTTGGAGAGTTTCACTTTCTTCTTCTTGAAGTAAAACGGGCTCATCTATAAATGAAAATTCTTCAGTTGTTTCATCCTGTTCTGCATCAGCGTCATCAGTATCTTCTTGTAATGTAACTTCTTCTATTTCAAACGTGTCTAATGGCTCGAAAGTGTCACTTGATTCAGTTTCAGCAATTTCTTCATCATTGCTGTTGTTTTCTTCTTCTAAAGCAACAGGTTCTTCCATTAAAGATAATTCTTCTGTCTCAGCAGGTTCCGGTTCTACGCCGTTTATCATTTTATCGACAAGTGTCTTATCAACATCTTGCTCCGGTGTTTCTAATAGTAATTCAGATTCTTCCGGTAAAGTTGTCGAAAAATCATCCGAAGAATTATCTTCTACAATATTAAATGTTGTAATATCTTCTGACTCTTCGATTATTTCTGTTTCTTGCGGAATTTCTTCAATATCGGCAGTTTCTTCCGGTTCATTTACAGTTTCTTCAAGCTCAAATGAAGTTTCAACTGATTCTTCAATTTTAAATTCATCAACAGGTTCTTCAATCAAATCGTTTTGAATTTCTAAAGTTGTTTCCGAATCATTAGTTTGAAGTTCAAATTCCGGTTCTGCTTTAATTTCAACCGATTCTTCGATTGTTTCAACTATCGGTTCTTCTTCAAACGTCAAGTCTTCCATTTTATTAGCAGGTTCAAAAGATTCAAGCTGCACTTCTTCTATTTGAGGCTCTACAGGTTTTGTAGGTATAGAAATATTGGTTATCGCTTCAACATTGCTGATAATACGATGTTTGTTTCTTGTATTGAAATTTAATTTTTTAGGTACTGTAATAAGAGAGGTTGCAACAACTTTGTTTAAGTATGCGTTAATTACATCCTCATTGGTCACTGAACCTAAAACAACCTTTGAATGGTCATATACATCCTGTACAATATCATCAAGTATTGGTTCACAGCCTGCATATTTGTCATTTTGCTTTACAATTGAAACTATAATATCGTAATATTTCTTTTCCATAATTCTCGTTTTCTCTTATAACTTGATTACTAATATAGGGTTACCCGGAACAGTGCCAAAAATAGACATATTCATGTTTAAATTAATGTTCATTGCATTTTTAACTGTTCTTAAAATTAAATCATCAATTGTTGGTTCACCGCTAGAAGCGACTAAACCTTTAACATCAAATTTTTGTGTGCCTTTGTTATATTCCAACTCAACTGCAATTTTGTTTGTTATAGGCTGTTTTGTTAAAAGTAAAAGCTCTGTCTTTAAATTCAGTTGAACAATTTTACCCATTTTAGTAAAATATCTTTCTGCGGTCTTGCTTGTTTTGTATCCTACCGGAATTTCAAACTCAACCCTTAGATTTGATACAGTTATTGATGCATCAAGGTTTTGTTCTATAGCAGGTATAGAAACAGTATTCCCTTCATTGGTATTTAGTTCTACTTTTACATTTTCAACTGTTTCAACAGGCATTGCATCTTCTACTGGTACTGCTGCTTCCGGAGCTTCAACAGGCTGAATTGAATTTTGAGTATTATCAACCATATCATTTACATTTGGCTGCTGAACAAAGAATTTTGTATAACTGTAATAGCCAACCGTACCTAAAATAGCAATTAATGCAACAACAGGTAATAAAAGATTTTTTGATTTCGGTTTTACGTTTTGTACTACCTCCGGAACTTCTTCTTGATTAAAAAGAGTATTAATTTCTTCTGTGCTTTCAGATTCATCAGTTTCTTTCGATGATTCTTCTTTTTCTTCAGCGTCAAGCGAATTTAATAAGTCTTCTGAAAAATCGGAAGCTATTTCTTCTTCATCAATAGTATCTAAACTTGGAGTTACATTTGTTGAAAAATCAAAATCATTATTGTTGTCATTGTCGTCAACTTCAACTTCAGTATTATCTTCTATTTCATCAGCGACCGGTTCATCAAGAATGTCTAATGATTTTACTGGTTCCGGTTCTGGTTCAACAACTTCTTCCGATAATGTAAGTTCTGGTGTTACATTTACTTCTTCGATAACTTCCGGTTCTTCCACTACAGGAGTTTCATTAGTTTCAAAAAGAGGAGGTTCATCATCAAAAGTAAGTTTTGATGAATCTACCATGCCGATGGTTATCTCATCGTCTTCATCTTTATTAAGAGAAGTTTCCTGTAAATCATCAGATGCAAAACTGGAAAGAGGCTGCTCTTCATAATCTCCTGCACCAAGCATTTTTATTGAATCCGTATCAAAATCAAAATTTAAAGCTGATGATGTTTCTTCTTCTGTTTCAGTTAGTTCAGAGCTATCTTCCTCAATGGAAACTGTTTCTTTATCAGGCTCTTCTACTACCTCTTCTTCCTGAGGTCCAAGGTCAAATGGCTCAACATCATTACTGATATCCAAGGAAATATCATCTGATGGTTCAAAAGACAAATTGTCACTTGCCTCTAATTCTAATGATTCAACATCTTCCATTCCGCCAAATTCTTCAACAGGAGCTTCGCTTAGAGAAAAGTCTGACTCAACTTCTTCCAGTGTGTCAAAACTTTCCAATGTGTCAACCGATTCCTCTAATAAATCCATTGGTTCGGATTCTTCTATTTCAGTTATTTCTTCTACAGGTTCTTCTTGTTTTATATCTGCGGAAGGTACTGATATGAAATCAAATACAATCTTTGCCTTCGCTGCGTTTTGCAGTTTAAGTCTTGCATCTTTTGATTCAACTAAAAGCTTATAGAACTCAGTTTTGTCTGCTAATTTATTATCTAAATAATCAAATATCAGTGAGTCAATATTATCAGGTAATTCATCATCAAATTTATTGATTAGATTTGAATCTACATCATAAAATGATATCAAATCATCTTCTTGTACACGATAGAATCCGTCAACCTCATTTGCAGTATCAACTGATGCAGGGAGTATAAAACCTGTTACAAGCCCGCTTGATAAATCCTCGCTTACTTTAATAAACATATAAGCTACAGGAAGAATACCTTGTTCAAAATGTGATTTTGGAACAAAAAGCTCATTATCATTGAAGTATAATCTTACATCAATATAATTATCCTTAATATAAATATCAGAAATGTTAATATCTTCTAATACCTGACAGATATTATGTAAACCTGACTCTATATCAACTTCACAATCCTGAAAATATTTTTTTGCGAAATTAGCAGCTGCAACATTAGCTACAGACTTGTTTCTTAAAGCAGGGTCCTTAATAAGTTTGCAGACATCTCTCGCAATATCTAAATCATATTCTTCTATTAAAAAGCTATCATTATTCACTTAGGCACTCTCCCTCATTATGAGCTAATAATATCATATTATTAAAAAAAAATCTATCTGTTAAGCATGCTTAAACTTGACATTCTTAATAAAATAATTAAACCATTTAGTGTATTTTTTCAAAACCATGCTAAAGATTGGGCATGTTCTAATCGTTAGAATTAATGAAAGGACAAAATTATGTTTTCATCAATGATACAAAATTTGTTATCATCATCAGGGCAGTCATCAGCGATGCAGCGTGCTGTTCAGATGAATAATTATGCAAATAGTTTAAATGCACAGTGGGCTCCTGTAGAGAAAACTGCTGCAAATTCTGTAAGTAAAGAACCACAGGCATTTGATAAAGTTTTACAAGCTTCGGCAAAAACTAAATTCGGTGATTTATTAACAAATCCTGCTACAAGAGTTAATGCGCAGCTTTATACAAATACAGCTAATGCTGTTCAAACAAAACCTGATTATTCAAGCAGAACAAAAGTAAAAGAACTTATTTCTAAAGTTGCTAAAAAGCATGGTGTGGATGAAAAATTAGTTAATGCTCTTGTTAATCAAGAATCAGGGTTTAATCCTAATGCAAAGTCAAAAGTAGGTGCAATGGGGCTAATGCAGCTCATGCCTGCAACTGCCAAAGGATTAGGTGTTACAAATCCGATGGATCCGGAGCAGAACGTTGAAGGAGGTGTTAAGTATTTGAAATCAATGCTTAACAAGTACAACGGGAATGTTATTCTTGCCCTTGCAGCTTACAATGCAGGTCCAGGAGCAGTAGATAAATATGACGGAGTTCCTCCGTACAAAGAGACTCAAAACTACGTAAAATCAATACTTGCAAATTATCTGTAAGTTAAGCAGCCGTATTAATTTTTTGAGCCTTTTCAGCTTCTGCTTTTGCATGCATTCTTCTGGTGTTTGCATAAGTTAAGCGAGGAATAATCCAACCTAAGATTACCGGTGAAATAACAGCTGTTGCAATTACGGCAGGGATAGAGTTTAAGCCACGTGCAAAAGATGAAATTTTGTTAATCTGTTTTGTTTTATTTCCTTTTGTGATGATATTGCCTTTCATTAATTTGGCAATTTTACCATCTGCTTCTTCTGTTTTTTCAAATTTTTCAAAGAATTCTATAATCTTTTTATTCTTTTCTTTCTTAGAAAGGTTATTAAGCTCAGATAATTTTAAAGCTTCTTTGTCAAAGAATTCATTTGCATTTTCTGATTTAGAGATGATTTTCTGTAAATCACCGTCATTTTTATCTATATACTTGCAGAAATTAACCATTTTTTCTTTAGAATCAATGTTGTTATAAAGAGAGGAAATTTCTGAATTTGTCATTACATGAGAACCGCTGTAAGGATTTAAGATATCCATAACTTTTTGAGTTTTACTCATTTCACGGTTTTTATTCATAAGTACAAAACCTGAAGAGTTTTCATAAGAAGATACAAATGCTCTGGTAAGCATAGGTACTGCAAATACTACGGCTAAGCTTGATGACACGTCTCTGATTAAGATTTCGTAAATCTCGCTCATATCTTTTTTGCCGTTTTCATCAACCTGAGCTCTGCTGTAAGCTTTTAAGCCTCTAGGTAATAATAATCCGAACAATGATAAACCTGCCATAAGTGTATGAGTGAAGTTGTGTCCGTCATATTCTAATTCGGAAGCAACTCTTTCATTCTTTTGAAGTTTTGAAATCGCTTTGCCTAATTTACCCAAACCGGATTCTTTACCTTTGAAAGAAACTTCGCCTTGTAAAGCCTTATCTTCAACAGATTCAGCGTTGTTTTCTTTTGCTTCTTTCATTTGCATAGCAGTACGTGCACCCGGTGCAACAGAACTTCTGATATATAATTTAGGTAATACGGCAAGAACTCCTAATGTAGCTGCCATTGTAGAGATGTTTGTAATCATTCTTTTAGCTATAGAACGATTTTTAAAATCTTCAGCTGCCGCTTCATCAAGCTTATCAAGATTTTTATTAAGCGCAATTGCATCATTAGAGTACTTAATCATTGCATCAATAGCATCTTTAGTGGAGTAAGTTCCTACTTTATCACCATGAGCTATTTTTAATTTATCCAATACTTCTAAGTCAGTTCCTGATGTATATTTTGCATTATTAATTTTTTCAATAATACGATTCATTCCTTCTTTTTTAGATTTAGGATTGGTTTCAAAATCTTTTATTTCTTTTAAAATACTTGAAACTAATTCATCTGAAACATTTTCTTTTCCTAAAGTATTAGAAAGCATTTCTTGTATATTAGTTTTATAAAATACTTCTTTGAACTTATCTTTATCTTTTAATAGAGTTTTATCAAATTCAGGTTTAGCAACAATATTTTTAAGGCTGTTGCCAAATCTTTTAATAAGCTGTGAATTAACGCTTGTAGTTTTACCAAAGAATGCTGCAACGCCAAGCATAATCGGTGCAACAGCCATCATGCAAGGTCCTGTTAATCCTTCTCTTCCAAGAACTTCAAAGCCTTCCTGCATGTTGTATTGTCCTGTAACTTCTTTATCTCTCAAGAAGCCTGCACCAACTCTTGGAGCAGTCATGCCTAAAGCATCCTGAATAAGAAAAGATGCCAAAAAGCCTTGATTTTCAATCCATTGCATCATACCGCCTGCTGCATTAAGAGCACCTGCTCCTACGCCAGACTTAAATGCAGGAGTTCTCTGCACTTTTGGCGCAGTATTATCCTGTCTGTTTGTATTTTCGACTGAGCATCTTTGTATTTTCAACTACACAAACCCTTATAAAATGTACTTACTACACAAGTAAATAAAGTATGCGGATTTCTAATATTTGCTATTTTGTTACAAATTTCGGCAAGATTGTTACAAACCCGTTTCGATTAAGTGTACTTAGTATACTTATTTTTTCAGAGTTTTGCAAGCAAAATCAATATTTGTTTACATTTTTTAACAAGGGACGGAGCACATTTTGTCGAAACAACCGGTTCATATTGATTATTCGTTCGTGCTCCTTTTGAACAGGCTACGAGTTGGTTTGCGTTGGTTGGTCAGGGAGGTTATTTCTTAATAAAAAGGGGTGCTGTTATAACAGCACCCCGAATCTAAATAATAAACACGGTATTTAAACTAAACCTTCTTTTACAGCTTTGACAGCAGCTTGGACTCTATCATTAACACACATCTTTTGTAAAATTGAGCAAACATGCGCTTTTGCCGTATGTACACTTACGATAAGTTCTTTTGCAATTTCGGTATTGCTTTTGCCATCAACAAGATGTTTGAGCACTTCAAATTCTCTTTCCGTAAGAGGTACTCTGCCTTCTTCAGACGCTTTATCTTTTAAAATTCCTAAGGTTTCCTGTTTTGGAAACGCATCCAATACTTTTCTTGCAATAACAGGATCAAGCCAGCAAACGCCGTCAACTACGTCTCTTATAACATCAGCAAGTTTGCTAGGGTCGATATCTTTCAGACAATAAGCCATTGCTCCTGAAGATAATGCTGCAATAACTTCTTCTTCTCGGTCATGGGATGTTAAAGCAATAACTTTAATATCTTTGTTCATTTCTTTAACTTTTAAAGTTGCTTCAATTCCGTTCATGCCGGCTAAGCCCAAATCCATTAAGACAATATTCGGAGAGTAGCGTTCAATAAGCTCCAGTCCCTCTGTTGCATTATCACTTTCTGCAACTACCTGAATATCGTCATTTGAATTAAGGGCACATCTCAAGCCTACACGTGTAAGTTTAAAATCCTCAATTATAATAACGCTTATTGTTTTCTTTTCAATTTCAACTGCTGTGGTCATTACCAAAATCTCCTTACTATTATCTACATTTCTATTAAATAATAGTAGTAATTCTGAGTATATTAGCCAACTAACTAGTATTCAGCAATTAAATCAACAATTTCACATACAGAGTAATTGTTTTCGGTTATAAAGAATTTTTTACCGGTTCGCTCAATTACTTCTGACATAGAAACACCATCTAAAAACAAGTCTGAAAATGGTTTTAGCATAATAGACGGAACAACTATATAATCTGCATTAATATCTTTTACAGAATTAATCAGGTCTTCAGATGTAATTAAACCGGCAACTGTAATATTTTTACCCCAATAAGTTGATTTTACAGGGTTAACTGTAACTTTAAGATTCTCAATTTTATTTAAGCCTTCTGCAATGTATTCAAATGCGGATTGTGCTGCAACTGAGCATGCAAAACAAATATTGAGAGGTTTTGATATTCTTTCTGGTAATTCTAATTCATCAAAATCATCCATTATAGTTCTGAGCGAACCGACTCCGTCATCTAATTGTGAAAAATTACCATAATAATCAGAATTAGGTATATTTACCCCCGCGAGTAAAAAGAATTCATCCGAGCAGCATGCTTTTGGATATTTTTTAGAAATGTCTATTGTTTTGCGTGCGCATTCGGCATCAACTGTTTTTAGTTCAACCTCTCTAAATTGTGTAACTCCAACAGGAACAATTGCTATGGAAAGTACTACATCTCCAAGTGAAGACAAGTCTTTTAGTGTTCTTTCCAACTCTTCTCCATCGTTATAGTCAGGGCATAAGACTATTTGTGCATGGAACGGAATCTCATTTTTCTTAAACCATTTAAGATTATCCATAATTTTCCCTGCATTAGGGTTTCTAAGCATCTTAATACGCAAGTCAGGGTTTGTCGTATGTACAGATATGTAAAACGGCCCTAAATGAAGCTGTGAGATTCGTTCTTTGTCTTTTTCCGTCAGGTTTGTTGTTGTAATATAAGTACCTTGTAAATATGAAAGTCTGTAATCGTCATCTTTTACATATAGAGTATCCCTTAACCCTTTTGGCTGCTGTGCCACAAAGCAAAAAATACAATTATTTAAGCACGGTTTTACTCTGTCGAAAACAGCGCTTTCAAAGATTATGCCCAAATCTTCATCATAATCTTTTTCCAGCTCGATTTCTTCAATCTCACCGTTCGCCTTTTTTATCTCAACTACTATTAATTCGTTTTTGCAAAGATAGTTGTAATCAATCATATCTTGAGGTTTTTCACCATCAATAGAAAGTAGTTCATCACCTTCTTCAAGTTCAAGTTCTTCTGCAATAGAACCTGCTACTACACCACTAATTTTTGCAGGCATTTGCAAACCCCTCCAATAAAGATATAAAATTTTTGTATTCGCAAGTCAGATTATCAAAAATCATTTTTGGATAAAAATCCGAACTGCGAGTTTCAAGCATTGTTTTTGTATCAATTAGTATGCTTTCAGCTTTTAGTTGTAAAATTTTAAATAATTCTTTTTGCTCATTATTATTTAGTATATCAGCGCAAAATAATTTAATTCTTGCACTCGGCAAAAATTGTATCGGATTTTCAAGCGGAGGCAGTAAAATAAGCCTTTTAATCTCTTCTTTGCCTTGAGAAGTTATTGAATAATATGTAGAAGGTCTTCCCCCGTTAGACATTGTTTTTTGCGTTTTAATAAACCCTGATTTTTCAAGTCTGTTCAATGCGGGTTTAATAGTACCGTAGCTTGGTGTAGTCAGTACAGAAAACTCAAGACGAATTTCCTTTGAAATTCCGTACATTGTTAAAACTTTTTTGTTCAGTTCGTGTAAAATTAAAAGCTCAATCATATATCCTCTTTGACAATCTCAACAAATTCCGTTGCGAGCTTGTCACTCCATTTGCTGTTTGCTTCGTCCAAAATTGTTTTAATAGCTTCATCTTTGCTCATAGCAGCCCTGTAAGGACGATTTTCCATTAGTGCAAAATAAGAGTCTATAATCAAAATTATCTGGGATTCAATTGGGATTGCATCTCCCGAAATGTTGCAGGGATAACCTGTTCCGTTCCAGTTCTCATGGTGTTTTTCGATAATCGGAATGATGTCGTTAACTCTGCTTATCGGCTGCAAAATTTCTCTTGCGGCAATAATCGGGTGCTGTTTAATTGAAATTCTATCTTCCTCACTCAAAGGTTCTTTTTTATTAAGTAATTCTTTTGGAAGCATTGTATTGCCGATATCATATAAAAGAATTGCAATTTTTAGCTTATCAATACTTTCTTTCGGTAAATCAAAGCGTTTTGCCAGTAAAGTAGCTAAAAGAACTTTACGTTTTGTACCACCTTCAGTATGCTCCGGATTATAGGTTGCAACCAACTCATCAGAAACTTGATATACAATATCATTATTAATACTCATTTCCTGTAACTTTTCATCTAAAAGCTTTGATGTATTTGAGTCAATCGGAATTTGATGTTTAGAAAGAATATCAACAAATGTTGATATTGCAACTTCCTGCCAGGATGTTTCTGTGATAGGAGTAGCAAGAGTTACTCTGTTTCTGCCGTTGCGCTTGGAAGAATACATAGCATTATCAACTAATTCAAGCAGTTCATCAATATCTTCTGAATGCTCAAAATATGTTCCTACACCTATGCTGGCGGTAATATTCCCGATTTTTTCCAACTGAATAGCTTCAATTGTTTTTCTTATACGTTCTGCAAATACTAAACCGCCTTGAGAGTCAACACCTGATAAAATTACGTTAAATTCTTCTCCGCCCATTCTTGCTGCAATATCAATAGAACGACAGCTGCTTTTAAGTACTTCTGCAATGGCTTTAATTGCTATATCACCGTAGTTGTGGCCATATTTATCATTAATTCGTTTTAAATGGTCTAAATCAAGTCCTATAACAGTAAATTTTTGATTTTGACGGTTAGCACGAATTGCTTCTTTTTTTATGAATTCTTCAAAATATCTTCTGTTAAACAATCCTGTCATACCATCTGTTACGGCTTGTTCTTTTACTGCCTGGAATAAGTCCGCAATTGTGATTGCAAGTTCGATTTGTTTAGCAAATAGGTTTAAGAAATTCAGTTCATTTTCGGTAGCTTCTTCTCTTGACGAAAATACAAGCAGTGAGCCAAAGTGAGAATGTTTATATGCGAGCGGAACAAGAACGTAAGACTTAGCATTTGTATTATGAGCAAGTTCTTCAATAAATTCATCTGATTGATTCGGTATGACATTTTTTAGAAGAGTTTTAATATCTTTTGAATGATAAATCTGATTTTTTTCTATTGTATTAGAGAGTTCTTCAATATCAGGAAATTTCATTCTTAAATCACAAGGTTCGCAATTGAAATTTTCAATAAAATTCTCTCCGAACAATTCTCCTGAGCATGCAACCAATTGCAGGTAAATTCCGTCTTTGTCGACAAGTCTTTTTGCAATGCAGCTGTGAAGATAGCCCAGTTCTCCTTGCAAACTGTTTACGATAGCATTAAGTACACTGGACAATGGTTTTGATGAATTCATCATATCCCAAATGTGCTGCAAAGTAAGCATTTGACGGTTTGCAGTATCAAGCTCCTTTGTTCTTACTGCAATTTCAGCTTCCAATTTCACATTGCGTTCATAAACTTCCATTAAAGATTGTTTGCCGGAATAAACACTGGATTCGACTCTGTCAATTTCTTTTTTAATATTTTTAATATTATCAAAAAAGCCCACTTATATTGTCCTGTACTTCCTATAATAATCCTAATTATAACATATTTTAAGGGAAAAATACAAGCAATGTTTGAGTTGCGCAAATTTATTTTTTATAAGTTTTATAATTAAAGTCTATAAACATTCAGGAATTGATAATGAAAATACAACAGATAAGTGCAAATAATATTGCTTCTACAGGCTTAAGAGCCAAACAGAGAGGTATGCAGCCAATTGTTCAAAGAGTTAATAATACAAACGCAGTAAATCCTAAAATTTCTTTTTGGGCTAAAATAAAGGCAATTTTTACTTCGCTAAAACATATTCCGCCCAAATCGACATTAAACCCTGATAAGGTGCAAAGCGATAAAATCTTTGAGTTGGAGTCATTTATTGACAATTGGCTTCTTGTTGAAGAATTTTTTAACACTCATCCTGATATTGATATAAATTCACAAGATTCTAACGGGGATACTTTGTTAATTCGTGCTGTAAAACAAAATGATGAAAAAATGTTATTTGCTTTGCATCGTATAAATAATATTGGTAAATATGGTAAAGTAGATTGGAATGTTGTTGATTCTAACGGTAATAATGCCTATATGATTGATATTAACAATTTAAAACACTTTAATAGCTTTAGTCCGTTATCTATTTGTATTTCAGATCATGTAGATGCGAATTATATTAATCCAAAGACAAAACTTACACCACTCCAATTAGCAATAAAAAAAGAAAATTCACCTTATATTAGCTTATTATCAATGAAATCTGATATAAATAACACTCACCCAGATACTCCTCCTGCTTCGTTTATGCTCTTAAACTCAGGGAATATAAAATCATTAGCAAAAGAAGATTTTTTTGCCCGAAAACCTGATTTAGATGCAACATATAAAGGTAAAACTATTTTTGAATATATTAATCTTAAAAAAATAGGAAATATAAGTAGTGACCTATTAAAAGTGTTTGAAAAACATCTTGCATTAAAAAATTTAACAAAAATGAGAGAATACTATAAACAAGAAGGTTTTCTTGATATTACTCAACTCTTGGATTATATAAAACAACCCTATTTTAGTGAAATTTGTAATCAATCAATCAGTGATATTGGTGAAAATATAGGACATTTTATTACAGAAATTTATCCAAAAAACTTTGATGAAATTAAGCAGCTATCTGAAGTAATTGATATAATTGATAGAAGCGGTTATAATTTTGAGTCATGTGATGATCTAGGAAGAACAGCAATAGATAAAGCTATTGAGGGGCAAAATTTATCAGTATTAAAGTTTCTTTTGACAAAAATTCCGAGTAAAGGATTGTATCAAACTGTTTTTCAGCACGAATTTTATAAAAATATAGAAGAAATGCTTATAAAACATGATATTAGTGATCAGACAATCTTAAAAATTTTTAAAGAGAAGAACAAATAATAACAAAACCTCCTCGGCGGGATTCGAACCCGCGATCTCAGGCTTCGGAGACCTGCGCTCTATCCGGCTGAGCTACGAGGAGAAATTACTCATTATTATGCTTAGAATTATATACAAATGCCAGAATTTCTGCAACAGCAACGTACAAGTCTGATGGTATCATTCCATCAATAGGTACATTGTTATACAAAGCTCTGGCAATTGGTCTGTTTTCAACGATAGGAACTTTATTTTCTTTTGCTATTTCACGAATTTGGAATGCAAGATAATCAACCCCTTTTGCTATGACAATAGGTGCAGGTGCTTTTGTTTTGTCGTATTTTATTGCAACTGCATAGTGCGTTGGGTTGGTTACAACAACATCCGCTGTCGGGATTTCAGACATCATACGCTGGCGTGCCATTTGCATTTGAATTGATTTGATACGGGCTTTGATTTTCGGATCACCTTCAGTGTCTTTGTGCTCGTCTTTGACTTCCTGCTTTGTCATTTTAATTGATTTTTCATATTCGTAAGTCTGGTATTTTTTATCTAAATAACCTAAAATCAGCATAGCCAGACACATATTGATAATCATGTGAATAAGGATAGAACCGACAATTTGTAATGCAATAGGAATTTCTAACCCGACAAGTCCTATTAAATCTCCTCTTCTGCTATTTACGGCAGAATAACCGCATGCTGCTACAATAACTATTTTAAGAATTGATTTAACGAATTCTACCATTGAACGCGGTTGGAACGGATTAACAATTCGTTTTGCATTCTCCAGCATTCTTTTAGGACTGAGATTTTGAAGATCAATTTTTACTTTTTCTAAGGCAAAAACCTGACCAACATCCATTCTTATTACAACAATTGCAAGAATTGATATTAGAACCAGAAACGGAACAACTATAATCCCAAGATATCTGAAATAAGGATAGAGCAAACCTACAATACTTGAAGTATCAATAGAAGCAGGATTCAAGTTTGTAAAGGTGTCTTTCATCATACTTGTTATTGATGTAAACATGTGTTTTGCAAGCACACAGAGCAAGGCAATTCCTCCGACCATTACCATGGCGGATTCCATGTCTTTGCTTTTAGCTACGTTGCCTCGTTCGCGCTCTTTCGTTCGCCGTCGGGTGGTGGCTTCTTCGGTTTTTTCTGCTGCTTCGTTACCCATTTTTTATCCTAGAATATTACTGAAATTTTTGTCATAAACTGTTCTATTATTACTGCAAGATATTCCGCCATAGGACGCATAAATATAAGTGATAATAATAGTCCTAAATATATTTTTAATGGCATTGATACCATAAAGATATTCATCTGAGGCATCATTTTAGATGTAAAACCTAAGAGAATATCCGTAATAAATAGTACGCTGAAAATAGGAATTGCAATTCCTAATCCTACTGAAAAAACATGTCCTGTTACTACAAGTATTTGTTCAAATATCTGTGGTGAAAAGGATACAGTGTACCCGACAGGCATACTTTTGAAACTGTTATATATTGCCGAAAACAACCATTGATGAGCTCCCAGTCCTAAAAAAATCATAGTTGCAAGATAAGTATAAGCTTGCGTTATAACAGGAGATGTCCCGCCGGAGGCAGGATTTAATGCCTGATCGGCTGATAAACCCATTTGAATAGCAAACGTATTTACACCCAGTTCAACGCCAATAAATAAAATATTTGCACAGAAGCCGATGGCATAGCCGACAAGAAATTCTTTAAAAAGAATAAGTGTTAATGCAGGAGCTGAATTTGGTACTGCAAAATGAGCATTTGCTTGAACAATCGGAAATAATATAAATGCAATGACGGCAGCAAGCCAAACTTTTACCTGCTGTGGGATAGGATAAGTTGAAAACAACGGAGCTGATGCAAACAAGCCTGAAAGTCTTGTTAAAATTGCCATAAACAAGACTATATTACTTACCGAAAATAGTACATCAAGCCCGAACACTTCTTACATTGCCCCTATTAATTGCGGTATCATTGACATAAATTCATTGACTGTTGTAATGAATACGCTGAACATCCAAGGTAAAAGGAATATCAAAAGGATTACGCAGCCAACAATTTTAGGTACAAATGTCAATGTTGATTCCTGAATCTGTGTAACAGTTTGGAAAATACTGACCATTAAACCGATTACAACCCCGACTAACAGAATTGGAACGGAGATTTGTAATGTGAGAATAAACATTTTTTGTAAAAGTGTTATTACGATATCTTGCATTTTTGTTATTTACCCCTTATCTCACAAAACTTTCGACTAAAGAACGTACAATCAAATACCAACCATCAACCATAACAAACATAATAAGTTTAAACGGCAGCGCAATCATTGTTGGAGGCAGGAACATCATCCCCATTGAAACCAGAACGGAAGATACGACAATATCGATTACCAGAAACGGAAGGTAAACAACAAAGCCGATTGTGAATGCAGTTTTGAGTTCACTCAAAATAAATGATGGTAAAAGCACATAAGTCGGCACATCATCTTTAGTTTTAGGTTTCTCAATTTTTGCCATACGAACAAACAGTGCAAGCTCTTTTTCGTGGGTTTGTTTGAACATAAAGGTTCTTATCGGTTCAATCCCTCTATCCAAGGCTGCTTGCTGTGTAATTTGATTATTCATATACGGCTGCAAAGCTTTTTCATTTATTTCATTAAAAGTCGGAGCCATAATAAAGAATGTGAGAATTAACGCTAAGCTTGTTAAAACCTGATTTGGAGGTAAGTTACTTGCTCCGATTGCCTGACGTGTAAGCGATAATACAACGACGAGTCTTACGAATGATGTTGTCATAATCAAAATACTGGGAGCAAGAGTTAAAATCGTTAACCAGATTAAAATCTGCAAACCGTTTGTAAAATCCTGCGGAGTATTCGCTGTCTGCATTCCGATGTTAATATTTGGGAATGACATTGCAGCAGATGAAGGCAACACGCTAAATAACAGCCCGAAAAGTGCAAATCCCCACTTTTTAAAATCTCTCATTTTATATTCCTTAAAAAATCAACTTTACCAAGGAGTTGTAGACTCCTCCCCACATTATTGTATATTAGATTCCCAAACAGGGCAAAACTATTAAGTTATATTACATACCCTCTTGCTGATATGCCCAAGCTGAATGGTTATGAATACTTTCTAATGATTCGCATTCAACTTCAAATGAATCTATTCTGTCATCGTTTCTGAGTAACAGAACCACATCGCGCAAAACATCTTCAACAAATTTTGGATTGTCATAAGCATGTTCTGTAACATATTTTTCATCCTCACGTTTTAGAAGCGGATAAAGTTCTGATGATGCGCATTTTTCAATATCTGAAACCAAATCTTCTAACCAAATATGTTCGTCTTCGGGATAAGTAACTTTAACAGAAACAATTGCACGCTGGTTGTGAGCACCATATTTGGAAATCTCTTTTGAACACGGACAAAGAGTTGTACAAGGAACTTTTACGCCAAGAAAGAATCTGTATTCCTCATCTTCCTCACCATAGTTATCAAGTATGCCTTCAAATGTACAATCATAGCACATTGGAGCAGAAATTCCTGTTACAGGAGAAGTTTTATCTATAAAGTACTTGAAATCAAATTTTAAATATCCTGATTTAGCATCAAGACGATTTACAATCGCTTCAACGCAGCCTTTCATGTCAATCCCAAGGCTCTTTTTGCTTCTCCATTCGTTCAAAACCTCAACAAAACGAGACATGTGAGTGCCTTTGTAATGCGCTGGAAGTGATACTCCAACAGTAGCTGATGCGTAAATTACCTTGTCTTCATCATCTTTTCTCTGAATAACAAGAGGCATTTCAAGATTTTTTACACCAACTTTCTGGATATCAACCCCGCGGGAATCTGTCTGGTTTTGAACGTCTTTCATTTAGATTTCAACTCCTTCAAAGCTTTTTCTTTCAAGTGCAAGAAGAAGTTTCAACGCTGCAACTCTCTGTATATCCGCAGGAGCGTTTCTCAATAACTCAACCCCTTTAATAAGCATAGGGTCGTTATCATACCAACGATTGCCTTTTCCTTGATATGTGTTAATAATATCGTAAACATGGTCTATAACTTCTGCTGCAACCTGTTCTTGAAGTTTAAGCATAAATTCAGCAGCTTCTGATTTCGTTTCATCAGGTTGTAATCTCAATAATTCTAATGCTTCTTTTAAAATAGGATCACTGTCATACCAACGTTTGTTAATCATTTTGTTCCTCACTTCTTCTATTCTTTAAATTATTGTATAATAAGTACAGCTAAAATGAAAGGTATTACTATGAAAATACTCCTTATAAACGGTGCAAATCTGAATATGCTCGGAACACGTGAACCTGAAAAGTACGGAAATAAGACGCTTAAAGATATTGAAAATGAGCTTGTTGAGTACGGAAAATCTTTTAATGTAGAACTTACTCCCTGGCAGAGTAATTACGAGGGTGAAATTGTCGAAAAGATTCAAAATGCACGCGGAGTATATGATGGAATTCTTATTAATGCAGGCGGATACACTCATACAAGTGTTGTAATAAGAGATGCGATTGCAGCAGTAAGCATTCCGACTATAGAAATTCACATGACAAACATCCACGCAAGAGAAGAATTCAGACATACTTCATTGCTATCCGGAGTTTGCGCGGCACAAGTCGCAGGATTTGGTGAAAAAAGTTATTTTCTGGCTCTTGAAGGTCTGGTTTCTATCTTAAAATAGCATCTACAACTTCTCTAAAAGCACCTTCTCCGCTCTTTGTTTCTGTGACTTGAATCCCTTCTACGGTTTTCACTTTTTCAACAGCGCCCGGAACTGTTACCGAATATTTTGCGCGGCATAAAGAGTCATAATCATTAACATCATCACCTATATAAACAAATTCTTCATCAGATAAATTGTATTTTTCTATAATTGAGCTAAGAATTTCAATTTTGTTTCTTATGCCTTGATGAACCTCTTCTACCTGAAACTTTTTAGCAATTATTTCTATTGCAGAATTTGCTTCACCTGAAATTATTCCGATTTTATATCCGTTTTTTCTAAGTAAAGAAAAAGCCATAACATCCTTAAAATTGAGTTTGCGGCTCATATCTCCGTTTGCACCGATATAGACACAGTTATCAGTTACAATTCCGTCAAAATCAGTAATAACCATTTTTATTGTTTTAGGGAAGGTTAACATCTGCGTAATTTCTCCTTAATAGGAATTTCTCTATCATAAACTACTTTTATACCATCTCCCAAAAGAGCAGGTACTTGACGAATATCTCTAACCATGTGTGACAAACCTGTCATCTCAAGGCTTGCTGCCTGATCTGAGCCCCAGTTTGTTCTATCAGTTGTAATATGGCGTTCTACTGAGCATGCTCCAAGAGCAACTGCAAGGACAGAAGGAGTTATACCTCTCTCGTGTCCCGAGTAACCAATTGGACATTCGAATTCCCGTTTAAGGGTTTCAATCGCTTTTAAATTTGTTTCTTCAGCATTTGACGGATAAGTTGAAGTACAATGATAAATTACAAGATTATCAGTCCCGAGAATATCAACTGCATGTCTTATTTCATCCATTGTACTCATGCCTGTAGATAATAAAATTGGTTTTCCTTTTGATTTAATGTGTTTTAAAAGGTTGTCATCTGTTAAAGAAGCTGATGCAATCTTATAGCAAGGAACATTAAATTGGTCTATAAAATCAACCGAACCTTCATCCCAACAGGAAGCAAACCACATAATACCTTGTTTTTTACAGTATTCGTCAATTTGTGAGTATTCGTCATATCCGAATTCCAAACCGCGCTTTAAATCGCCGTTGGTATTCCCGAAAACACTTTGACGCTCTTTAGCTAGTTCTTCTTTTGTATAAACTACATCAACAGTTCTTTTTTGAAATTTAACGGCATCACAGCCGGCTTTAACAGCTAAATCAATCATTTTTTTAGCTAATTCAACAGAGCCGTTATGATTAATTCCGATTTCTGCGATAATAAAACAAGGGTAATTGTCTCCGACAAGCTTATTACCTATTTTCACACACTTTGTCATTAATACTTCCTATCCAAGATATTTCTTATAAAGCGCATATTCATCAGGGTCAACAGAATGTTCATTTTTTTCTACAGGCACTTCTTCAGTATGATTTTGAGTAGAGAACAATGAATCTATAATTACATCAGGGTTCTCATTCTCAATAGGATTTGTTTCAAATGAAGCTGTTTCTTCTTCCTGCTCTTGCGCAATCTCTTCTATATTCTTATGAGTCTGGGTTTTTAATTTTGTAAAACCGATTGACGGAATTTCGATTTTAGGTATTTCAATTTTTGGAATCTTAATATTAGGAATTTCGATATGTGAATATTCTTCATCAAATTCAGCGTTATGAATTGAACCTAAATCCTTAATTAACTGAATAGTTGAAGAAGAAGCTCCGATAAGCATTCTTTTCCCGTCTAATTCAACAACATGAAGTGTTTTATTATTTCCTAACTGGGTAGTAGAAACTACAGAAACATGAGATTTTGCAAAATCTCCCTGTTGTCTTTTTAAAGTTTTGAAACCGACTTTGTTAAGTTTTGCATAAATAATTCCTGTAAGATAAATTAATAAAACCACAAAAATTAATGATAAAACTACAGATACCATGCTAGGTTCGCTGCCTATAGATTGTGCTCCTAAAACAGAACTGCTGACATTTCCTGTTACAGATGCCGCTTCTGCCGGAGGAACAGCATAAGCTAACGGGTCAGGTAAATCAGGCAGTACATCGAATTTTTCTACAGCATAACATGCTGCTGTATTAAGCAGTGCTGCAACTCCTAAAGCATATTTTAAAATCTTACTCATTTACTAACAACCCAGTTTCCAGTATAATTATATCATAAAATTTTAAAATGACTATATGGAGCATGCTTTTGGATATTTTGCAGTTTTCAGGGAATGAGTATTATACGCTTCTAATGCTGTTTATACTTGCAATAATGGGTTATCTTTTTTATGTAGTAAGGGGTACAAAAAAAAGATGGAATAAACTTAATGATTATTTAGGTGATGTTACAAAAACAGTCAATTCAATTCGTTATGGGGATTTATCAAAGAAAATCAAAAATATCGATATTCCCGATTCTGAACATCTGACAGAGAGTCTTAACAGAATGATTGAAACCCTGCATGACAGAGAAACAATGATTGTGGAGTATCAAAACGAACTTGCAAAGCAGAATAAGATTCTGGAAGCAACTATTAATTCTTTATCTGATGGACTTGTTATTATAGATGAGCATGGAAAAATTTTGAGAACCACTCCTCTGGCTGCTCAATGGTTGGGAGTTGAAGGCAAAGATTTAGTAGGAAAACTTATTGCAGAATATATAGAAACTCCTAAAGGAAAACCTATTTCAACTCTTAAAAATGACGAAATCGTTATTATTAATGATAAATCATCAAACTTTACTGCGAGTTCTGTTGCTCTAAAAATTGAAGACAAAAAAAATCGCCATATTGTTATTATAAAAAATATTACAGACCAAAAAGAGCTTGAAAGCTTAAAAGAAGACTTTGTTGCGACACTGACTCACGATTTAAAAGTTCCGATTGTCGCCGAAACTAATATGATTGAGTTATTTTTGAATGAAAGTTTTGGTGAAATAAGCGAAAAACAGCGTCTTGCCCTTAAAAATATGCAAACCTCTAACAGGGATTTGTTGGAGCTTGTTCAAACGGTTCTTGAAACTTACAAAATAGGTAAGCTGAAAATCTATAAAGAGAACGTTATGTTAAAGTCATTCATTAATGAAGTCATTGAAGAAATGTCACCAATTGCGCTTAAAACAGGAAATAAACTCAAATTTATCCAAGATAGGGACATTAGAGTGCTTGCTGACAGATTTCAGTTAAAAAGGGTTATGAAAAACCTTATACAAAATGCTATTTTATATGGAGAACCTAAATCACCTATTGAAATTACAATCGGAGAAATTCCCGACTATGTTGTAATTAAAGTTAAAGACCACGGAGCAGGTATTTCTCAACGCGATATTGACAAAATATTTAATAAATACTATTCAGCGGAGAAAAAATTCCGTAAAATCGGTACAGGACTTGGATTGTACTTGTCTCAACAAATAACAAAAGCGCATAACGGTGATTTAACTGTAGACAGTGTAGAAGGAGAATACACGGAATTTTGTGTTAAGATTCCTGTAACTAAATATGAGCAAAGTTTTATATAATACAAAATATTTACAACTAAAAAGTACTCCGTCAAAAAGCGGTAACGAGTGGGTTTATGCACACAGACCCAACGCTTCTGATGTTGTGGTAATTCTTCCTGAAACAGAGGACGAGGTATTATTTCTCATAGAAGAGCGTCCGCCTTTACAAGCTGAAAACAGGGGTAAATATTCAATAGCAGTACCCGCAGGTTTGGTTGGCGATGAACGTGCAGGTGAAAGTCTTGACGATGCAATAAAAGCCGAGTTAAAAGAGGAAGCAGGACTTGTTGCGGATGAGATTAATATTGTCGCAAGAAATGTTGCCAGTTCAGCAGGTTGTGTTTCTGAAACAGTAACTCTTGCAATAGCAAAAATCAACGATAAAGAATGTATTTACCCACCAGTAAGCGATGGCGGTGTAATTGTTGACAGAATTTGGGTTAAGAAATCTGAAATTAAAAATTGGCTCAAACAAAAAGAATATGAGGGTTATCTTTTAACCGCTCAGACTCTTGCAGTATTATTTTATTTATAGGAGAAGTTATGATTACAAAAGGTATTCGCGGCGCAATTACCGTTGATAAAAATACATCCGAAGCAATCGGAAGTGCTACGATTAAGCTTTTAACAGAGATTGTTAAACGCAACAAAATTGAGCTCAGTCATATTTCTCATGTTATTTTTACATTGACATCTGACTTAAACGCTGATTTTCCTGCAAAATATGCAAGAATAAATCTTAAATGGAAAGATGTTGCAATGATGTGTTTCAATGAGCTTGATGTAGAAGGAGCTATTGCAAAATGTCTTAGAGTATTAATCGTAATTAATTGCGGGGAAAATTTTGTTCCCGAGTTTGTATATTTGGATGGGGCTGAATGTTTAAGAAAATGAAAATCCTAATAGTTGACGATATTGAAGGTTGGAGAGAATATCATAAAAAAATAGTTTCTGAAATCTTCGAAGAGGCAGAAATTGTTTTAGCTGAATCAGCAAGAGAGGGCTATGACAAGCTTATGGAATACAATAATGCCCCGTTTGATATTATAATAACAGATTTACAAATGGAATCGGATTTTGAGCCACAATACGCCGGAGAATGGTTCATCGAGCAAATAAAAGGATTTAAAGCTTATTTGAATACAAAAGTTGTGATAATTTCGGGAGCTTATAATATTAAACATATAGCAGAGGTAAACGGAGTAGAATGTATTCCTAAGCCCACAGCATATAATTTCCCGCAGGCTTATGAAATATTAAAAAACCCTCTGTAATTAACAGAGGGTTTTATTTTTATTATTATTCTTCTTCAGAAGTTTCTTCTTCGACTTCCTCAGCAGCAATATCTTCTTCGTCATAAGCCTGTTGATTCATTTCTTCTTCAATTTCTTCATTGATTTCGTCTGAATCTACAGCTCTTTCTTCTTCCTCAGGTGCGTCTTCGTAATCATAATTATTTACACCTCTTGAAGCTTCTTCGTTTTCCATTTGAGAAATGCTCTTGATATCAATCTTCCAACCGGTTAATCTGTGAGCAAGTCTTACGTTTTGACCTTCACGGCCGATTGCTAATGAAAGCTGATCGTCAGGAACTACAACTAGAGCGTCTTTTGTTTCTTCATCATCAGTCATAATGTCAACAGAAACAACTCTTGCAGGTGAAATTGCGTTAACAATGTATTCAACAGGATCCGGAGACCATCTTACGATATCAATTTTTTCGTTTTTCAATTCACCAACAATAGTTTGAATTCTTGAACCGCGAGGTCCGATACAAGCACCTACTGAATCAACTTCAGGGTCATTTGACCAAACAGCAATTTTGGTTCTGAAACCTGCTTCACGTGAAATTGATTTAATTTCAACAATTCCGTCTTCAATTTCAGGAACTTCAAGTTCAAACAATTCTCTAACGATTTCTGCGTGAGCGTGAGAAACAATAACTTGCGGAAGTCTTGTTGTTTCTTTTACGTTAAGCACGAATACTCTGATTCTGTTACCAGGTTTGTAGTATTCACGAGGAATTTGTTCTCTTTGAGGCATAATAGCATCGGTTTTACCGATATTAACAATAACATTACGGTTTTCAACTCTTTGAATAATACCTGTTGTCAAAGTACCTTTCTTTTCCATAAATTCGTTAAGAATATTGTTTCTTTCAGCATCTCTGATTCTTTGTGTAATAACCTGTTTAGCTGATTGAGCAGCGATTCTGCCGAACTGGTCAGGAGTAACTTCAATCTTAACTTCGTCGTCGATTTCAACTTCGTCGTCGATTTCCTGAGCATCTTCTAAAGAAATTTCAAGTTCTGGGTCTTCAACTTCTTTTACAACTAATTTAGTTGAAAATACACCGATTTCACCTGTTTGTTCGTCTAAAATTGCTTCAATATTAGCTGCTTCTTTAACATGCATGTGTTTTTTATATGCTGCAACCATTGCATCGCATAATGATGCAATTAGAACATCTTTGGATATTCCGCGTTCTCTTTCAAGCTCTTCACAAGCTTCAAATAATGCTGTACCGATTTTAATCATGTTTTATCTCCTTGTTTAATTATTTGAGTTATATCACCCCATCCCAACCTTCCCCATCCAGGGAAGGAGCGATGTTTAATCAATATATAATTTAGCGGACTGAATGTTTTCCTTTGGGATTTGAAGTTCTTCTCCGTCATCAAAACGGAAGAATTTTAATCCTTCATTTTCATCCCAGTCCAAGATTTCACCTTTAAAAATCTTTTCTGTTTCACCTTCAAGCGGGTTTTTAAGCTTTAAACTGATTCTTCTGCCTTTAAAGATAACAAATTCTTTATCAGACTTGAATTTGCGCTCTAATCCCGGAGATGATACCTCTAAATAGTATTTAACAGGTACAAGTTCATCCAAAAAATCATTTAGACTTCTTGTAACCTTTTCGCAATCATCAAGAGTTACATCTTTTTCATAAGAATAGAGATAAATTCTAAGAAACCATCTGTGGTTTTCTTTTGTGAATTCAATCTCAATCGGAATAAGATTGTAACGCATTGCCGTATTCTCGATAAGAGGTGTAATTTTCTCTAAGATTTCAAAGCGGTTTATATCTTGTTTCATAACACTCCTTAAATAAAAGAAGAACGGGGAAACCGTTCTTCTTTTAAGAAACTATTGACATAATGAGTTTAACAGATAAATACAAAAAAGTAAAGTCTTTTTTATTCCACCAATGCGAACCCACTGGTCACAGTAACATCAGAGGACGACTTGTAGTCTAATTTTAGATTAGTAAAAATGCGATTGTCGTCCGACTCTTGTTATAAAAAAAAGCTTGAACATAATTGCTCAAGCGGAAAAAGGGAAAAGGGATTATTAAATTTAAAAAGGAAAATCTTATTAAGAGAATATACCGAATGTTCTGTCGATATTATCTTGGATAACTTTCTTAACTGAATCATATTCTGTTGTAAGAGCGGTACGTTCAGTTTCAAGTTTGGATAAAGTTAAATCATATTTTTTATCTTTTTGATCAATTTCTTTTAAGTCTTTTTCGTATTTAGCTTCAGCTTTTTTAGCAGCGGTTGAATCAATTGAAGTTGTTTCAGTGTAGCTGATACAAGAATCAGAACTTGGAGAAGTTGTCATCATTGACATTTTACCGTTCTTATCTTTGCTGAATGTATCGATAGTGAACTTACCGCATTGAATCATTGAAGTTAACCATTCGCTATTATTGGATGCATCGCCAAAAAGACCATTGTAATCAGAGATTGGCACGCAGCCACCGCACATTTTGATTTGGTTGAAGATATCAACATAATTTTGAAATCTTTCTTGATTGTATTGTGCTTCAGCCATAAATGACTGATCACTTTCAACATTTAAACCACCATTATTAATAGTGATCTTATCATGACCTGTGCAAATCTCTTCACCGAATTGTTTGTACATAGCATCTCTGTAGTTTTGTAATGTACCTTCGTATTTTTCTCTGCCTTCTTCGGTGTCATATTCCGGTTTTAAATTTCCGCTATAAATATCACCATCAGATACATATTCTTCAAGAGCTTTTCTTAATGTATCAATTGTAGAATCTTTTGCAATTTTATTAGTAGTATCAGCATTGTCTGCATCATACTTATTCTTTTGATAAACTGCTTCTTCTTTTTTATGAATATTATCTCTATAGTTATTAAAGTCACTAGAATTAGCATCTAAACTTGCTTTACCGCCAAGCATATAAGTTGCAAATGCGTAAGCATCTTGTCCGCCAAAACTTTCATAAGCATTGTAAACATCGTTTTCAACAACCAATTTTCCTTGTTCGTTACGAAGTGCATAAATGCTTCCATCAGCAGGACGTACTCTGTTTGAAGAGAATAAATTATTAAAGTTAGCAGTAATGCGAGATTTTGAACCATCTGCTCCAATAGTGGAAATAGTCAAAGTTTGAGCATCTAGCGCTTCCATATAGTCGTTATAGACTTGATCGGATTGCGTAGCGAGCTGTACCTTGGCATTCTGGATAGATTGTGCCTGGTACTCAACATCGTGTATTCTTGCTGTAATACTCAGCAAGCGTGCTTGTGATGCCGCCATTCCCATTTTGTGTGCTTCCTTTTTGTTTGTCCCTTTCTATGTATTACGGCATCATTAGTTAATTTCTTTAATAAATTGGACAATATTGTTACAATTCGTTACATTTATGTTCTTTTGAATTCCTGTAACCCACTCCTGCTCTATATCCTGAGATAGCATACATCAATGGTAAAGCCGGTTCTATCCATTTTAAACCTGACATAACCGCCACTGTTGCAATATCATCTGTGTGTAAACCTATATCAAGTGCTTCAGGATGTCTCGGTTCAAAATCATCTTTCGATTTAAACATAGGATTAATTATTTTTTCTCCGATTAAATTAGCAATAGCACTCCCTCCTATAACCCCTGTTGTTATTATTCCTCCTACCATTCCGAGTGCGCGGGGTGCTTTTGAGCGGATATTCATTTTTTCCATAATTCCTAATGCTGCTCCTGCGCCAATATTGCATAAGAATATATTTGCAAGATACTGATAAGCCCCTTCTTTAATTTTATCGGGTAATTTTTCTTTCCAGTGTTTGTTTGTTAATTTATCACCCAGAATCCCACCTGTAATTCCTCCAACAACAGGTATTAATCCAAAAAGCGATAATCTGCCTATTTCTGAAAAAATTTCTTTTGATGTTATGTTTTCCGGCTCCGGTATCAGTTTGTTAAAAGAATCTCTATCCATTGTTTGGTATAAATACTTCACTTCTTTGGGAGACATTATCTTGTTCTTTATAATATTTTTGTCTATATTTTTCCCTGCTCGAAATATCTTGTCGGTTATTTTAGGAGCTGCCAGAGCTGAAGCAACAGTAAATGCAAGTGTTGTAAAGGTTTTTATTGCCTTATTTTTCTTATGTTCTTGTGGAGATTTTCTTACTTCATTATATCCGTATATGCCTGCTGCTCCTGATAGAACATAGGGAACTGATTTCTGAAATTTTGCAACCAAAGCAGGCTGGTCAAGAAACTTGCCTGCGACTTTAAATATATTCATTGTTGAATTCTACCTGTTTTTTAAATAGTCTGAGATTTTACTGAATGCTGTTTCTGATATTACGTGTTCAATTCTACAAGCATTTTCCGATGCTTCTTGAGTATCAAGCTCAAGCACTTCTTCAAAAAACTTTTGTAGAATACTATGTTTTGAAACAACCTCTTGTGCTTTTAATCTGCCCTCATTAGTAAGTGTAATTGTTTTATCATAAACAATCAGCCCTTTTGAGTGTAATTTTTGTAATGCTTCAGTAACAGATGCTCTGCTAATATTCAAAGTCTTTGAAATATCAACAGCACGGACTGCTTGACCTGATTTTTCATAGTTACAAATTACTTCAAGGTAATCCTCAAGACTTGATGTAAGTTTATTATCCATAAAACAATTGTAAGGTTAACCTAACAAATTGTCAAGTTATGCAACCATATCTTTTTTATGTTCATAATCGTATGTGCCAGGAAATGCATCAACACCTGTTGCTCTACGAGTTATATAGTATTGGATTTTTGGAATCAGAGTTGATAAGAATAATGCTGCAACAGCAAATCCGGCTGCAAAATTTATTCCGTTATACATCATATTTTTATTTTTAACTTTTTTGAGCAATTCATTATTTATTTTGCCGTCTTTAGACTCTTTGCAGATTGTTTCAGCATATTCAATCATTTCTTTTTTTAGTTTTTCGAGTTTGTTATTTGATACAAATTTGAATTCATTATTGTGAGCACCACCCGTAAACTCATTAAACGCTTTGTCTAATAATTTAGGATTTGTAATTTCTGCATTATTTAGAGCATCAATTAGCTGCTGTTTTGTAATTACAGCTTCTCCGAGTCTATCAGGCTGTAATTTTGCCATTTCTTTAATTCTGTTTAGAACTTCCGAATCTGTAATAATTGCTTCAAGCTCACTGACTTTCGCAACTTGAAGCGGTTCTGAGTTGAATAATTTACCTAATGCAGATACTTTTTGTGATTCAAATTTTATTCCTTCAGGTAATTTTACATCAGATTTATTACCTATTACTGCTTTTTTGAAATCTTCCAGGCTCATTTCACCACCATGTGCGTTCAAATAATCTTCTAAATATTTGTCCACTGTAGATGCTGTAGATGGATTAAGTCTTGTAGCTTTACCGCTTTCAGCAAGGTTTAAGAGATTGCCGACATGACCTTGAGCCCACATGTAGAAATAAATTGAGCCTAAATCTCTAAATGCGATTTCTCTGCGTTCTTCTTTTGTTCTTGCATTATACATTCTGCCGCCTGCAATACCAAAATCGGTTGAAAGCAATTTACCTGTGTTAGTATTTTCAATAGCGTTTGTAAATACGTTTAATGCATTAATTGCACCTTTAAAACTAGGATTTTGAGAAGCTTTTTCTTCATTGACAGGTTTATTTTCAGCTTCTAAATCTTTTTTATTATTGTTTACGGTGTTGGTTATATAATGGTTGATTTTTGGAACCACAAAACCAATAAACAAGTTAGCAAGAAGTATGCTGGATAACACTTTAGCACCTTTTAACAATGCTACTTGAGTACCGTTTAATCCTTTTGGAGCAACTTTTTGCATAAAATTATCAAAAGGACGTCTTAAAACTTTATCCGTTCCTACGTCAAAATTAGCTCCGGGTTTTCTTAATATCTTGCCTAACAGTTTGTCGCCTAATTCGTTAAGAGCAGCTACACCGCATAACCAGACAAGAGAACCTGTTGTTTCTTCAAGAAAACGTTCTCTGGCTTCATCGCCTTTTCCTCTTTTATAAGCCTGATATGTTCTACCTGTAACGACTACGGATTCCAATGCAATAATAGGCGCTAAAGCATCAGCTTTAGTCATTTTGGTAATAAATTTAGCCATTGCGGCGCTATTATTGGAAACAGGTAACAATTAATTAAACCTTTCTTCACATTTCGACTGTTTGTAATAATGATTGTAAATATCCCGATTTGATAATTTTAGCTAAAATTGTTACAAAAGTAAAAAAATGTTTACAATTCTTTGAAATATTTTAATGACTACTTGTAATTTTAATTTGTTTATTCTACGATAAAACCAAATGTATAAGATAGTCAAAATATAAGGAATAGCAAAAATGAATCCTATTATTAAAAATTTAGAAGCTGAATACACTACAAGAGAATTACCGGAAATGAATCCTGGTGATACAGTTAAAGTATTCTGCCGTATCGTAGAAGGTAATAAAGAAAGAATCCAGGCTTATGAAGGCGCTATTATCGCTGAGCACGGTTCCGGAATCAACAAAACAATTACTGTAAGAAAAGTATTCCAAGGTGTTGGTGTTGAACGTGTATTCTTAGTATACTCTCCACGTATTGAAAAAATCCAAGTTCTTAGACGCGGTGATGTTAAACGTGCTAAGTTGTACTACTTAAGAGAACGTTCAGGTAAAGCAACTCGTATTAAGGAAAAAATTGAAAAAAGATAGGCTAAATGGGTAGAACAGATTTACACATTCACTGGTACCCGGGTCATATTGCGAAAGCAGAACGTCAGCTTAAAGAAAAATTAAATCTTGTTGATGTCGTGATTGAGGTCCGTGATGCGCGTATACCTTTAAGCAGCAGTTATGCAAACATTAAGAAGCTCTTGGGAGAAAAACCAAGGCTTCTTTTGTTGAATAAAGCTGATTTAGTTGAAAAATCAGAACTTAAACAATGGGTTGCGTATTTAAAAGAAACAACAGGCTGCCCTGTTATTGTTACAGATGCAAAGGGCGCAAAAGATTTACCTGCTGTTATTAATTCGGCAGTTGAACTATCAGAGCCGAAGATTCAGGCTTTAATGGCAAAAGGTTTATTGAGACGTGCTGCGCGTGCAATGGTTGTCGGCATGCCTAATGTAGGGAAATCCAGCGTTATTAATAAGTTAACAAAGTCTTCTAAAACAAAAATCGGAGCAAAAGCAGGTGTCACAAGACAGCAGCAATGGGTAAGAATTAATCCGAAATTGGAACTTCTTGATACCCCGGGGATTATTCCTACAAAACAGGATGACCAAATGCAAGCAGCTAAATTAGCTTTTGTAAGTTCTGTATCAGAAAATGCTTATTCTCCTGAACCTGTTGCTCAGGCTCTTTTAGATATGTTATCAGAAGGCAAATATGCTCAAGTCGTAAAAGAACATTACAAAGTAGAAGACCTGAAATTGGAAACAATTGCGTTAAGCCGTAATTGGATTATAAGAAGTGAGTCTCCAGATACTGAAAGAACTGCTAAATATATATTAAAAGATTTTCGAGAAGGAAGATTAGGACTGTTTATTTTGGATGAACTTCCATCAGAAGATAATTAATATCACCGCTCCAGCAAGCATTATAATTGATGCTATAAGTTTTTTAAGCAGTTTACCTTCATTAAATATATTCACTCCCAAAAAGACGCTTAGAATTGTTGATAATTGGAACAATGCAAGTGCATAAGATACATTCATCTTTGAAAAAACATAATTTGTTGAGTATTGCATTAATGCAACCGTTAAAATCAATATTAGCTGTGGTTTAATGTGGTTTTTATTGATTTTTATAGGATGCTTAATAGCAATAATATAAGAAAATAGTAACCCTGCAAAAGCCCAGTATATAAATGCAGAGGAGATATTTGAAAGCAATATAACTTTTTTTATAAAAATAGCTTCTGTGCCTGAAAATATTAAAGCAAGCATTCTATATAAGCATGCTTTTGAGAATATAAAATTAGAATTCGTCAAAAACAGAGTTCCGATTATAATGAGAATAATACCAAATACAGCAGTAATATTTGGTATTTCATTCAATAAAAATATACCTAAAACTAATGCTACAACCGGTTTATACGAATTAATGGGAGCCAGAGTTGAAAGCTCTCCGCAAGAAAGTGCTTTGATAATATAATAATTCCCCAAGCTTCCTAAAATACCCATTATAATAACATTTATAAATATTTCAGAGTTGAATATAAATTGCGGAAACAAAATTAAGCTTAATATACTTAAGCCCAAATAAGTAAAGAAATTAACGGTGGAAGCTTTTTCACCGTTATTAGTTAATAATTTTTGGAAAACATTCAAATATGAATTAGATATTATTCTTGTTAAAACACCGATTATAATACTTAGCATGAGAATATTATACAATGATTTGTTGTTTTTTTAGTTTTATTTAACTATAATAATTATTATGGATTTATTAAGAGAAGGGCAGAAGGTTACCATATATTTTCAAAAGGACAGTAACATGGTTGAAATGTCCTGTGAAATTGAAAAACTTTATGATGATAGAATGGATTTAGTTCTCCCGCAGTATTTTATGAGATATGTAGAATTTTTGCAGGTTGGAGCAAAACTGACCGCAAAAGTGTTCTCGAAGCTTGGTACAATTGACTTTAATACTGTTATTATTTCGTCTCCTCTTGAAGACAATTTTACTATAGAGTTAGATTATAATTCGCTTAAATTAACTGCCGGAAGTGAAATTCCTAAGATTGAAGCTGTTGAGAAACTCGAAATTAAATTGCAGGATGAGATATATACAACAAAGACTTTTGAAATTAGTACAGAGTATATTAAATTTAATTCGGATAAAAAACTTATAATTGGAGAAAGCCTTGATTGCACTTTAAAATTACCCAAAACTTATGGTATAATAAATTTTAGGGCGGCTGTTTCGGAAATAGATGCAATTTATTCAAACGAGATTACGGCTAATATTTCTACAATGACAGAAAATGACCGTCAAAATCTTTTATACTATATGTATGTTTATACTACAAATTCTGATTAGGAAGCATTATGAAAACTGATATAAAGACTGAATCAAAGAATAAAAACAAAATGTATGACCAGATTGAACGCTGCAGGCTTGATTTAAAGAATGATCCTTCAAATCCTGCTTTGCATGTCCGTTTAGGTGATTTATATATGAAATGGCATTTGGATATTTATAATGCAGGTCAATACATCGATGAAGCTATTACAGAATATCAACTTGCGATGGAATCTTTAATTGATTCTCATGAAATTTATTATAAAATAGGTGTTGCTTTCTATCATAAAGGAGATTTGGATAAGGCGCTTAATTACCTTACAATGGCCTTAGAGAAGAAAAATAATTATTACGATGCTTATTACATGATAGCTGAGACCTTTGTTAAGAAAGCACATTTTACTGATGCATTAGATGCTGCAGACGCTGCTGTTAAATGCTCAAGATTTGGCTCTTCAAGCGCTCACTACTTATTGTATAAATTATACGAAGCGTCTTCTTTTAAAAATCCTAAAACTAAATTTAAAGCTAATTGGGAAAAATTTATTTCTGTTATCTTAGCTCCGTTTGATAAAACAGCAATTGCTAATATATCAGAAGGATTGTCGTATTTAAGATTTCTGCCTACTTTTTTAAAGGGCTTTTATGCAATTCAAACCAAAAATTATCCCGTAGCAATAAACTTATATAAAGAAGCAACCGAGATAGCTCCTGGGTTTGCTCCGTTATACTGTGTTCTTGGAGATATTTATCTTTCTACTGGTTATTTTGAGGATGCTATAACTGAATATAAAATGGCAATTTGGTTAGATTCGTTTAATATTGCAGCATACAGACATCTTTGCAGAGCTTATGAAGAACAAGGTGATTATAACAAAGCTATTGAAGTTTATACTAAACTGATTGCAATGGCTCCTACAATTCCTGATTTGTATTCAAATCTTGCTAATATTTACTATATAAAAGGTGAATTTGACTTAGCGATTTCTAACTACCAGACTGCAATTACTTTGAATCCGAATCGTTCGTGGACAAGTGTTATTGCTCAAACAATGGGATTTGTATATCAGGAAAACAAATCTGACCCTGATGCAGCAATTTCTGCTTATCAGACAGCTTATGTTCTAACTCCTGAAGATATTGATATTTATGTAAACCTGGGAAGTGCGTTCTATGACAAAGAGGACTATGCTAACGCTTTGGCAGTTTACAGACAAGCGCTTGAACTACAGCCTCACAACCCTAAAATCCATTGTAATTTAGGTTTCTTATACTGGGGTAAGGCTGATACAGAAGAAGCTATTAAATCTTATGAATTGGCAATCAAATATAATCCAAATTATGATATAGCTTATAACAATCTGGGGGTTATCTATCTTGATGACCTTGGCAGAGTTAATAAAGCTATAGAATTATTCAAAAAAGCTGTTGAATCTAATCCAAGCTACGCATTAGCTCATTTTAATCTGGCAAGAGCAACATCTATTATCGGTGATAAAATTGAGGCTGCTAAGCTTTATCAAATGGCTCAGGATATCAACAAAGTTACTCAGGAAATTGATCCTAGAGATATTGCAGATAAAATTAGCGAACTTTTTGAATCTTAATTTTTTAATAGCCCCTTTACCTCATGATTTTATGAGGTATAATATAGGAATATCGGAAGTAACAAATGACAGAAAATAACGATTTTCACCATTTAATAGAAAAAGAGTTAAACTCTACAGACAAAATATTAAAACCGGATTTTACCCAGAAGGCCGGAAGAGAGCTTCTCGCGTTCTATTTACAATCTAAGTTTAAGCAGGTTTTGGCGTATGATACAAAAGCGCCTGAGCCTATTTTTACTGAAGTAAGATATGATTTTATTCAGAAGTTTTCAAAACGACTTATTACGAATCCTGCCAAGAAGATTATGGTTGGTATAACAGGCGAGTCTGCCTCCGGTAAATCAACAATATGCAGAGAGATTTCTAATACTATTAAGAAATTTGATATGCCTGTGACAATTTTAACGACTGATAATTATTTTAATGATATATCAGAATTAATTAAGAAATACGGAACTTTTGATGCTCTCAGAGACAACGGCTATGACGTGGATTCACCTGAGAGTTTTCAATTAGATGTGTTAAAAGAAGATTTAGAAAAAATCTCTCAAGGAGAAGATGTTTACTCTCCTGAGTATCTTTTAAACGGTACCGGAGTATCTGTTCCTAAAGCGAAACATGTTCCTTCCAACAAAATTGTTGTTGTTGAAGGTATGGCTTCTATGTACGATGATATCAAAGATGTTTTTGATATTAAGGTATATGTAGAAACTGATATCAACCTTCGTAGAGAGCGTTTTATGACAAGGGCTTATACAGAACGAAATCAGGATTTAGAAAACGCTAAAAAACACTGGGAATACATCCTCGGTGCAGGAGAAAAATACGTTAAACCGGCAAAAGAATATGCAGATATTATTATCAACGGCGACACTAATTTAACTTATTTCTGTCAGATTCTTGAATACATTTACACAATAACAAATAACTTTAGAGGATAAATTATACCACTGTAAAGTATATTTCCTGAACAAGACCAATAATCTTGTTTAAGAAGTTTTTGTATTTAATTCTGTCTGCATAACCTGAAAGAACAATATCAGCGTGCTCCATGCAAGGTCTGATATAAACTTCTGCTTTAGAATTAGCATTTTCATAAATGTGTTTAGCAGAGTCTCCCAAACCGCGTTCAGCAGCTCTTACAAAGAATCTCTCGCGTTTAATATTTTCAGGGATATCAACATATATTTTAAAATTAAAAGCATCTTTTACTTTGTCTGTAAGTGTAAAAAGACCTTCCGAAATAATAACTTTGGAAGGTTTTGCTAAAGTATAATTATCATGACGAATTGCAGTACCTGACATGTCATATTTAGGAAGGTAAGTAGATTTACCTGAAAGTAATTCTTTAATATGCTTGCTCATAAGTTCTAACTCAAGAGCTTCAGGCACATCAAGATCGTAGTTTTTTGCAAACTCTGAAAAACTACCGGCTGCTTTTACCATTTCTGAACGATCATAGTAATAATCATCAGTGTTTACGCGAGTGATTGCGTCGCTAATACTGAATTCTGTAGCAAAAGATTCAATCGTTTCAATCAAATCTTTTGTAATTGTAGATTTTCCGCTTGCAGTTTCACCTGCAATACCGATTGAAGCAGGCATTTTTATTTTACCTGACAGATAACCTGCAATTTTTTTAATGACAAACGGATTATATGCCAAAAGAACTGAATCCGAAGTATTCAGCTCTTTTTCAAAAATCTGTTGCAAATAATGTTCAATTCTATCACATAAGTCTGTTGGTTTTGTTATATACTGTGATTGATTTTTATTATTTAAAGTTGTATTTATTGTTTGTAACATAGAGCTATTTTCTTCCTTTGTCTATTATACACAATTTAAAACAAAAGAAAAGAAAAAATTTTGCTACAATAAGCATATTTTTACTTTTTGTTACATTACAGGCAAAAACGTAATTATGGTATAATATTCTTAATGGGGAGTATTTCATGAAGGATAAAAAAACTTTGATATTAATCGACGGACATGCTTTAGCATTTCGTCAATATTTTGCGCTTGAACGTACAGGAATGAAAAATGCAGAGAATCAACCTACCTGGGCTGTATATGGCTTTTTTAAGACAATATTTGACCTATTGGCTAAAATAAAACCCGACTTTATTGCTGCAGCTTTTGATGTGGGCAGACAAACATTCCGTGTAGAAATGTTTGATGATTACAAAGCTAATCGCGAAGCTATGCCGGATACTCTCAGATGTCAGATTGGTACTATTATTGAAGGCTTAAATGCTTTTGATATCCCTATTTATACTAAAGAAGGTTTTGAGGCGGATGATGTTATCGGTACAATTTCCAGAATTGCTTGTGAAGCAGGTCATGAGACTCTTATCCTGACAGGGGACCAAGACAGTTTCCAGCTTATTGATAAGGACGGCTGTGTCAGAGTATTAATCCCTTCAAAAGGTGAACTGATTGAATATGACTGGGACAAGGTTTATGATAAGCTGGGCGTATATCCTGATCAGGTAATTGATTATAAGGGATTACGCGGTGATACTTCCGATAATATCCCGGGTATTCGCGGTATTGGGGAAAAAACAGCTCAAAAACTATTAAGTCGTTATCCTCATTTGGAAGAACTTCTTGCTGATTGCGAAAATATTCCAGAAAAAGCTATTAAAGAAAAAATTTGTACCCAAAAAGATATTGCGATTCTTTCTAAACAGCTTGCAACAATCATAAGAGATGTTGATGTCAATTTTGATATTGATAAGGCTTGTGTAACGCTCCCGCAGCTTAATAAAGTATCAGATTTCTTAAGAAGAATGCAGTTTTATACATTTATTAAAAACATCGATAAAATTCTGGCTTCTTTTAATTCTGATGAAGCTCCTGTTGGTGAAACTTTAAGCTTATTTGCTCAACCTTCTGGTGCAGCACAACAAAACCTGTTTACACAGGCTATAAAAGACACCGTAGAGGACGCAGGAATTGAATATTTGATAGGAGATGATAATTCCATACAAGAGATTCTTAAAGCTGAAAAAATTGGTATCAGATACGCTCATAAGAACGGAATAATTAACGGATGTGCAATTGCTCTAGATAAAAATTACTATTTTAATGAAACTTACTTAGAAAAGCTTAAACCGATTATTGAGTCTGATAAAATCAAAAAAATCACTTTTGATGCAAAATCTGATTACAATTTACTGATGAATAACGGATTTGAGCCAAAAGGGCTTGAGTATGATGTACTTCTTGCAAGTTATGTAAAAGACCCTAACAGAAAACATACAATAGAAGCTCAATCACTTGATTTCTTAAGCCATATAGTAGAATCCAATGATGAAGAAAAAATGCTTTGCGACGAAGCTTCTGCAATATTAAAATTATATGACTACTGGATAAATAATCTTAATGAAGATGAACAAAAACTTGTCAAAGAGATAGAAATACCATTGACGATTGTTCTGGCTAAAATGGAATACACAGGTGTTGCAATTGACTGTGACTATTTAAAAGAATTATCTTCTTTTATGACTGAAAAGCTTGCCGAACTTGAGGATTTAATCTTCCAATTGGCAGGAGAACCTTTCAATATTAACTCACCTAAACAGGTAGCAGAAGTACTTTTTGATAAATTGGAACTTAAATCAAAGAAGAAAAAATCGCGTTCAACAAGCGCGGAAGTTTTGGAAGAACTGGCTCAGGAATACGAAATCTGCGATTATATTTTACAGCATAGAAAATTTTCGAAGCTAAAATCTACTTATACAGACGTATTACCAACTCTTATAAGCAAACGCGACGGAAGAATTCATACGACATACAATCAAGCACTTACAGTTACAGGGCGTTTATCCTCTTCTAATCCAAATCTGCAAAATATTCCTATCAGAACAGAAGAAGGCAACAAAATTCGCTCCGCATTCTGCGCAATGGATAAAGAGAATTCATTGATACTATCTGCGGATTACTCTCAGATAGAATTAAGGCTTCTTGCTCATGTGTCTGAAGATGAAAATCTGATTCATGCTTTTACATCAGGAGAAGATGTTCATACAATGACTGCTTCAAAAGTATTTGGAGTAGGAGTAAATGAAGTAACGAAAGATATGAGACGAAAGGCTAAGGCTGTAAACTTTGGTATTGTTTATGGTCAATCTCGTTATGGTCTGGCAAAGAATCTTGGGATTTCTAATGCAGAAGCTCAAGAGTTTATTGATAAGTACTTTGAGCATTATCCGCGCGTAAAAGAATACATGCAAAACGAAGTTCAATTTGTGAACGAAAACGGTTATGTAGAAACAATGTTCGGGCGTAAACGCTATCTGGCAGCCGAGTTAGGCAGTCCAAATTATCAAATTAGAGAGTTTGCACAACGAGCTGCTATTAATCAGCCGCTTCAAGGCTCAGCAGCCGATTTAATTAAAATGGCTATGATTGAGGTTGAAAAACAACTTGAAGAAAAGAATTTAAAAACAAAAATGATTATGCAGGTACACGATGAACTGGTTTTTGAAGTACCTAAAGAAGAGTTAGAGCAAGTAAAAGAACTTGTTCTTAAGGCAATGGAACTGGGACAGCCGTTAAGAGTACCTCTGGAAATTGATATAAATTGTGGAACTTCGTGGAAAGAGGGATAAAAGGATAAGACGGGGCTCCAATATATATTTCTGAAACACGCTCTCGCTTCCGCTATTGTTTCATGAAATATATATTGGAGCCCCTTAGCTTATTTGTTACTCTGTTAAAACTTTTTCGCAGATATTTGTTTGAGGAACAAAATTATATTCCTCTGAATCCATTTTTAGTTTTGAACGCTTTTTACGGAATAACATATCGATAAACGCCTCGAGACGTGTAATAAATCCTGCTTCGCCTGTATGCTCATCAATGGTTAGTGCTAGAAGCGGTTTGCCAGCTTCTTTAGCTTTTCTTGTAATACGTTCAATCATTAATGAATCAGGACCGCATCCAAAAGCATTTAATGTAATAATACCGTCGATTTTATTATCTTTTAGGTAATGGCCTGCTGTTCCTGTCATTTCATGCTCATTAGCCCAATATTTATGCTGCCCTAATGAAGCAATTCCTTCATCCATTTGCTCGTCTGTTAATTGAAGCGATGTAAATACATTTACATCCATTTTTTCAAGTTTTTCAAAAATTTTCATACAAGCGCGTTCGTCATAGATATTATATCCGTGAGAAACCAGTGCAACATTAATTGGTCTGGAGTTTTCCACAGTCTCAATTAACACTTTACCGTCAAGCGCATAATGCATAGCTTTTTTGTATGGAATACCCGAACGCATCATTACTAAAAAGTTGTTGTAAACCTTCCAGCCTTGTTTAGAAGCCTTTTTGATTTCGTCCATATCAGTGATGCCAAATGGTCTTACCGCATCAGCTAAAAACGAGTATAAACCTTGTTTTTTTGCCGATTTGTCAAGAGTTGCTTCAATAAGATTAAAATCGCCCTTAACAACATTTCTTACCAAATCAGGAAGCCCTCTGATTTTAGAACAGTTATAAATCTTAGGTGCAATTGATTGTAATGACGGAACAAAAATATTCTTCACCCCTTTTTTGTTGATAAGATTAAGAATATGTCCCAAATATATTTTAATCGGCAAACAAGTCTCTGTTACAACAAGTCCGGAACCTTCCGACATTGTTTGTTTTGTAGTAGGGTCAGATAAAACGATTTTAAACCCTAAAGCAGTAAAAAAACCGTGCCAAAACGGGTAATTATTGTAAAAAGACATTCCGCGCGGAATACCGATAACCAAATCTTCTTTCTTTTCAGCCATTTATATTTTCCTTAAAAAATCGATTTCACAAGAATATAATATCACGAATATATGAATTATGGTATAATTTTGAAATGAAAATATTAGGAATAGACCCCGGAATGGCAATTGTCGGGTACGGAATGATAGATATAGACGGAGATAATATTGAGCTTGTAACATCAGGCTCTATCCAAACAGATAAAAAACTCTCTGATTCAGCGCGCCTGCTGGAGATTTATAATGACTTATGCCAGATTGTAGATAAATACAAACCTGATTGCGCTTCAGTTGAAAAACTATTTTTCTTTAAGAACCAAAAAACAGTTATTCCTGTTGCAGAAGCCAGAGGGGTTATTTTGACTGTTTTGGAGAAATTTGGCATTCCTGCTTATGAATACACTCCGATGGAAGTTAAACAGGTTTTAACAGGCTACGGAAGGGCTGAAAAGAAGGAAGTCGACCAAATGGTTCATCTGGCTTTACAAACGGACAATCTTCCAAAACTGGATGATACCGTCGATGCGATAGCCATTGCCATCTGTCATTCACGCAGCCTCCTATAGGGGGATTTTTATTTTACCCCCTTGCAAAAAGAGTTTTTTTATAATAATATTGATTGTACGGCGACATGGCCAAGTGGTAAGGCAGAAGCCTGCAAAGCTTTTATCCCCCAGTTCGAATCTGGGTGTCGCCTTTTTTTATTTTCAAGGGTGGTGTAGAAGGGGGGGTAGACCTCTTTTTTTAAGACCAAAGTAGGTATTAATGGAATTAAATCAGTTTTGGGAGCAAGTTAAAGCCGAACTTATCAGTGAATTACCTGATAATGCTCATCCTTGGATTTACCCTCTCGAACCGTCAGGTTATGATAAAGGCGTTTTAACCGTTGTCACAGGACAAGCAATGGGACGTGATTTATTGCGGAAAAACCATTATCGCCAAATTGTAGAAATTATTAGAAAAGTTTCAGGTAACGAAAAGTCTGATTTTGTTATTATTTATGACGTTAACGCTGCAAAATCACTAAAAAAAGAAAGCGAAAAGATTCAGAAAAAAGCTGCTGTTGCAGTTCAAAAAGAGCAGGCAATGGAGAACCTTGCCTACATGCAATCAGCATCAAACCTTAACCTTAAATACAAGTTTGAAAACTTTGTTGTGGGTGAAAGCAATGAATTTGCTTATAAAGTAACAAAATCTGTAGCGGAAGCTCCTGCTCAAAAGTTTAATCCGCTCTTTATATATGGGAACTCCGGTCTTGGAAAAACACATTTAATGCAGGCAGTAGGGCATTATACAATATTTAACAACCCTAAATTAAGAGTTAAATATACAAAACTGGAAGATTACCTTAACGATTTTATTTCAATAAATAGAAGCGGTAATGCTGTTGAAAACATGTCCAAATTCAATAAAAAATACACCAATATTGATATTATTCTTATTGATGATATTCAGTTTATTGAAGGTAAAAAGAAAACAATGGATCAGATGCAGCATACATTTGATACTCTTTATAATAAAGGCAAACAAATTGTTATCACATCGGACAGAATGCCTAAAGATATGCCTTGCCTTACAGCAGCTCTCAGCTCTCGTTTTGAGATGGGGTTAATGGTTGAATTAACTCCGCCCGATTTTCAAATCAGATTTGAGATTATAAAAAAACTGGCTCAGAATAATGATTTAAAGCACACTGACGAAGCTCTGAAATATATTGCAAAACATTTTTCTAAGAATGTTCGTGAGCTTGAAGGTGCTTTCAATAAAGTTTGTGCTTATGCGGAAATTTCTGAAAAAGAGCTCGACTTGAATCTTGCTAAATCGGTTTTAAAATGTGATGATACAGAAGACGAAATCGGATTAGACAAAATTGCACAGGTTACTGCAAAGTACTTTGATGTCGATATTAACGACATTATGGGTACGGCAAGAGGTGCAAAAGTTTCTACAGCAAGGCATCTGGCTGTATATCTTTCAAGAGAATTAACAAACAAAAGCTTTGTTTCAATTGCGGAATTTTATAACAAAAAACATACAACTATTATGTTTGCACACGAAAAAATCAAAAAGGAACTTCCTTTAAAGAAAGAACTCGAAAGTGCAATAAGGGAAATTAAACAGGCGTTGAAGTTTATTTAGCCCGATGGAGTAGTCGTCAGTGAAACAAATTTATGATACTTTATAACTAACATCACCCCTCTCCTTGGGGAGAGGTTAGGTGAGGGGTCAAAATCTAAGAGGGATACGTGGTATTCAATTATGCTAGATAATATAAAATATCTTATAAGTTTAAAATCTGTCGACAAAAATATTTCGGAAAATAATTTTGATACAGCATTAGAAAAACTGAATTATTTAATTAAAGAAGACTTTAAACCTTCTCAGACATACTTAAAACGCGGAAAATTATGCAAAAAACTTCTTATGTTTGAAGATGCATACTCTGATTTTACGTATGTTCTAACCCATTGCGCCCAGAAAAAAGAAGCATATTACGAAAGACTTTATCTGAATTTTGAAATTTCAAACTTTTATGAAGCAATTTTGGATGCAAATATGATTCTAACCTGGGATGAAGCAAATTTTGAAATTAAGAGAATTAAGTTTCTTTCATTGGTTTATTCTATACAGGATGGGATTGCAGTTGATTATATTCTGGATTTATTCAAATGTAATAAATATAAGACTATACAGTTTTTATTCAAGGAAGTTGCGCTTGTACTTGCAAGTGATGAATACTCTAAAGGCTTAAGACTGCTTGAAATTATTGATTATATTGATAAAGACAACCCGATTAAACTCCTAAAAGAGTCAAATATATATGGTCTTGCAGGAAATAAAGCAAAACAACAGGAGATTGCTAAAAGCATTGAATCGATTTTTCCGAAATACTTTGTATCACATTTCAGATTTACCGATATGTACGAAGAAAAAGACCTATTGGAAATCTGTTTCTTATTAGAGCTCAATATTTTTGATACGCAAGGGCTATTTATTTATCCGATGAAGATTCTTGAGGGATACAGAAATCATCTTGAAGGACACATTATTGATTCAAAAGAATGTTTTGAAAAAGCAATTGCAATTAACCCGAATAAACCTGAAGGTTATGTGCTGCTTGCGCAAACTCTGCAATTAATGTCAGGTTATGACAATCCTGAATACAAAATGGATGCAGAATCAAATTACAGGCTGGCAATGGAAATTTATCAGAAAGAAAATCAATTTGAAAAAGTCGAAGAGATGAAAAAACAAATTAAACATTTGACTTCAAACTTGCTTTTACACTAAAAGAACCGCCTTTGAGGGCGGTTCTTTTTCGATTATGATAATTATTATTATCCGAGACCGAATGTTGGAGTTGTGTTCTTGACTTCTTGAGAAACAAGTTGTTTGTATGTTTCGATTTCTTCGTTGATTCTTTGAAGTCTTGTATCTTTTTGTTCTTTTTCCAACTCGAGCATTGTTTCTTCGTAGTTGAGAGGTTCGAGCATTGCATCTTGTTCTGCTTCCAGAGCTGATTTCTGAGCATCGAGCCAGATGGATACATTTGATTCGTATTGAGTAGTCATCTGCTGAGCATTGAACTGAGCCTGCTGTTGAACCATTTTAGCCTGTTGCATTGCCAAGTTGAATGCTTTTATTTCATCCGCTGTAAATCCACCTTGATATTTAGGAATTTTATTAGCTTCATCTTCATATACTGCATTTCCGTCAGCATCTTTTTCTACAGGGAATGTACCGCCATTTTGCATATAAGCTTGATACATTTCTTGGAATCTTGCATTATCAACAGTAACTTTACCTAATGCATTTCCATCAGCATCCTTACCTTTATCAATACCATTACCAAGAATTTGCATCATTCCATTTACAACAAATCCGCTGATTCCACCGTAATTGTAAGGATCAACACTGCCCATTCCTAAGCCAAACATGCTTTGAATTCCAACTTTAGCTTGAGATTGCATCATCTTAGCTTGGGAATCTAAATTTGCGAATAAACTTGTATATCTTTTCTGGACACGTTCAATGTTCTTTTGCACGCGAGTTAGCTTGCTTGAAACCTTGGTTTGATCAAGCACAAGTTGATTCTTTTCTCGAATCAGCCTCATTTTTTGATACATTGCTAACAAAAGTGCCATTGTTTTATACTGTCTCCGTAGTTTTTATACTCTTGTATATATAAAGTATATTTAAAACGTAAAATTGCATAATTGAGACTCTTTTGTTACAAAACTTAACAAAACTAGTAAATAAAAAGTATATATAATCTCTATAACACTATATATAATTGAGTTTTAGGAATTTGCAAAATTTTACAAAAAATTATAAAATATATAATAATGAAGTTTAAAAAGTTAACAAAAGAACAAATAATTATATCAATAGACAGACTTACAAGGTTTAAACCTACTAAAGAAAAATACATTCGAGTATTTACTGATATACTTACATCTGCTCTTATTGAGCCTAAGATAAAAAAATCCGATATTGCAAAAATTGATTTATCTAAAATAACGGAGATGGTTTGTGATATATTTAATGCTTCATTCGAGATTTCTTCCGATAACACTATAAATAATAAGTTAAAAGAATTTGAGAATAATGTATTTATTAATGACACAGAAACTCAAAAATTATTAAATAATAATATTAACTATACAGAAGCTTTAAAATTAATAGAAGAGGATTGTCCTGTTAATCTCAAATGGCTAAAATCATTAAAAGATAATAATCAACTCGAAAATCGAAAAAATCATTTCTTGAAATATCCTCTCGAAAAAATAATATTAGTGGAGGGAATAACGGAAGAGATTCTTTTGCCTGCTTTTTCAAAGTTTTTAGGCCATGATTTTTATGCTGAAGGGATACAAATCATAGCAGCAGGCGGTAAAAATCAGGTTGTGAAGATGTATTATAAACTGTCTCAAGAAGTTAAACTACCGATATTTGTACTGCTGGACCGTGATGCAGAAGACAATATCAGACAAATAGAGCCGCGTTTAAGAGAACATGACAGAATCCATCTTGTTTCTTGTGGTGAATTTGAGGATCTGCTGCCAAAGTCTCTTATTATAAAAACTGTTAATGCACATTTTAAAAACTTTTTAGCCATAAACGAGCATGATTTATCAGAAGAGTTACCAACCGCTAAAATACTGGAAAACATATTCAAAACAAGAGGCTTACATGAATTTAAGAAAGCAGAATTTGCCAAGCTGGTAAGAGAAAAAATAGCTGAAAACGCTGATATATCAGAAGAAATAGCTTTGATTATAAAAGAAATTAATTTTACAAATAAATCGCTTGACAGTAAATTTTGTTCTTGATAACATATATCTTGTGGTCGAGGTTAAGACCTCAAAGATAGCTGAAAATTAAATAGTTTTACAAATTTTATAAAAATTTGCGCTTGTAGCTCAGCAGGTAGAGCACTCCCCTTTTAAGGGATAGGTCGCGCGTTCGAATCGCGCCAAGCGCAATTTTTTTATTTGTTATATAATTGGTTTATGAAAAGAAGAATTAGTATACTCGGTTCAACCGGTTCAATTGGAAGACAAGCTTTAGAAGTTATAGAAAAACTTGCTGATAAATTTGAGATAATTTCATTGGCAGGCGGTTCAAATATTGATTTATTAAACGAACAAATTGCAAAATTTAAGCCTAAATATGCGTATGCATCCAAACCTGAATTAATAAAAGGAGCAAAATATTTACCCCTTGAGGAGATTTGCTCTGATAAAACAAATGATATTATATTGGTAGCAGTTTCAGGAAGAATCGGCTTAAAGCCAACAATCACTGCTATTAACAGCGGAATAGATATTGCGCTTGCTAATAAAGAAACGCTTGTTATGGCAGGTGATATTGTAATGCCTCTTGCAAAAGAAAAAGGGGTAAATATTATTCCTGTTGATAGTGAGCATTGTGCAATACATCAGTGTATTAAAGATATCGCTCAAGTAGAAAAACTTATAATTACAGCATCTGGCGGGCCGTTTTTACATAAAACCGTTGATGATATGAAAAATGCAACCGTAGAACAGACTCTCGCTCATCCTCGTTGGAATATGGGGCGTAAAATTACTGTTGACAGTGCAACTCTTATGAACAAGGGGTTGGAAGTTATTGAAGCTCACCATCTTTTTGGTATGGATTATGACAAAATTGATGTTGTAGTTCATCCGCAAAGCATTGTACACTCAGCAATTGAGTATGTTGACGGCAGTGTAATTGCTCAAATTGGTTTACCTAGTATGCATATACCGATTCAGTACGCAATTACTTATCCTGAGCGCTTTGAAGGTATTAAATCTAAAAGCTTCAGTTTTTCTGAAATCGCACGTCTTGATTTTGAAGCTCCTGATTGGAATAAGTTTAAAGCACTTAAAATTGCTTATGAATCAGGCAGAAAAGGCGGTTCTGTGCCTGTTTGCATGAATGCTGCAAATGAAGAAGCCGTATTTGCTTTCTTGGAAGGTAAAATCAAGCTGTTTGATATCATTGATACAGTAGAAAAAATGCTTGAAACACACCAATATATCCAAAATCCTACTTTGGAAGAAATATTTGCAATTGACGAAGAAGTCAGAGCTAAAACTAAAGAACTGTTTTAAGCAGTACTTGTTTTACATCGTCCAATTTTAAATCAGCTGTTAAGGATAATCTCAATCTGGATGTTCCTTCAGGCACAGTAGGAGGTCTGATTGCAGGAATATAATATCCTAATGATTTAAGTTCTTCTGCAACTTTTAGAGTGTCTGCGTTAGAACCTATAACGACAGGTATAATATGAGTGCCTTGAGTTTCTAATAAAGCATGAACCTCTGATGACAAGTTCTCCAACACAGCTTTCCTAGCAGTTAAATAGTCTCTTTTTTCTGTTAAAAGCCAATTTGTCCAAGATATATTAATTGGCGGTATTGATGTTGAAAAAATAAACGAACGAGCTGTATTTATTAAATAGCTTATAATTTCACTGTTTGACACACAGAATGCGCCAAAAGAGCCTACAGCTTTCCCAAATGTTGCAGTAATAATATCAACATCTTTGCCGTAAGAAATCCCCGCCAAAGTATTTCCATAAGCACAAAAAGCGTGGGCTTCATCTATCATTAACAAGCAATTATACTTATTTTTAAGCTCAATTAGCTTATCCAAATCAACAACATCGCCATCCATTGAAAAAACGGACTCTGAAACAATAATAGCACGCTTATATTGACTACGTTTTGCTTGCAGTAATCGTTCCAAATGCTCATAATCGAAATGCTTATATCGAATAAAATCACCCTCTGAAAGACGCATACCGTCAATAATACTCGCATGATTCAATTTGTCAGAGAACACAACATCACCCTTGCTGTTAAGCGCCGAAATAACGCCTAAATTACACTGATAACCAGTATTAAATATAAGACAAGCTTCTTTATTAAATAAACTTGATACAGTATTTTCAAGCTCTTGGAATTCCTTTGAAGTACCGCTCAATAACCTTGCAGAAGCAGAAGAAAACAGGGAATTATTTGATGCTAAAAATTCATCAATTAGTTCTTGTTTTGTACTGATTCCTAAATAGTCGTTAGAGGCAAAATTAATATATTCGACACCATCAACAATGAGTTTACCATCACTTTTACTCTCAATTGACGGAATTTTCCTTAAATTCCCATTTACTCCCAGCGATTCTAATTCTTCCCTAATTTTTTGCATTTAATATTTCCTTAGCTGTTTCAAGCTGTATATCTTTTTTACTACTGTTAAGATAGAAATCAAACTCATTTCCGACTTCAACATCCGGTTTTATACCTAATTTGTTAATATCTGTACCGTTTGGCGTTAAATATCTTGCAATTGTTACATTCAATCCTGTTTGGTTTGGAAGCGGTACTACCTTCTGCACAAGCCCTTTTCCAAATGTCTTTTTACCAACAAGCTTCGCCTTATGATAATCCTTTAAAGCGCCTGAAAGGATTTCACTTGCACTTGCGCTTGCACCGTTTACAAGTACTACAACAGGTTTGTCTAATAATTTGGCTGTATTATTGGCATTAATTGATTTTTTATATCCGTTTCTATAAATAATTTCAACAATTTCACCGCTATCTATAAACATATTGGCAATGAATACAGCGTTATCAAGTAATCCGCCGGTATTTCCACGCAAATCAATAATAATTGAATCAGTGTTCTTAGTATTTTCCAGAGCCTCTACAAACTCGTTTGGAGTTGTACCACCCATAAAACTTACAATCTGAATATAACCGATATGGTTGTCCAAAACAGAGCTTTTTACGTTTTTAATTTTTATTTCTTTACGCTTAATCTTTTTAGTAAGCTTCTTTCCATCACGTAATATTGTAAGCTCAACAACACTGTTTTCAGGTCCTCGAACCAATGTTGCAACCTCTGAAACATTCATACCGTTAGTTTCTTTGCCATCAACTGCGGTGATTAAATCTCCCTGTTTAAGTCCTGCAAAATCCGCAGGTGTAGCAGGAATAACATTAAAGACCTCTATTTTACCCGAATTTGAATAAATATTTACCCCAATACCATAAATCTTAGATGTTATGGATGTTGTTAAATCTTCAAAATCCTTTTTGGTCATAAATCTGGTATAAGGATCATTGAGGCTGGCTACCATTGTATCAATAGCAACTTTTGCATCTTCTTCAGTCTTAATTTTGCCTTGATAATGATTTTTCCAACGATACCAGTTCTGATGATTCAAGCCTGAGTCGTAATAATCTCTATAAACAACTTTCCATGTCTTATCAAATAATTTTTGCGGCTGCACAACCTCATTATTATACAAAGATTGCGAAGCAAAATAAGAGTTAGCTTTAATTAATGTTTTTAGAAAAACATTATTAAAAATAACTAAAATAAGTATTAATAATAAAGATATTACAACGTGTTTAAGTTTCATATATGACTATTTAACCGCAATAACGGCTTGTAATCAATATACTTTTTGCTTGCGTAACATGCTTATTCAAATTAATTATAAAAAGCTATTGCGCATTAAACCCAGGAGATGTAAGCGGTAAATTCTTATAACCTTCGTTGGCATAAACAGTTTTCTTAATATATTTATTGGTATAATTACCCTTCTCCAGTAGCTGTTTAAGAATATTTTCGCGCATTACAAGCGGAGATTCCAAATCATTTGATTCAGGGAAACGACGGAGCATTTCGCACCAAACATTTGCTTCCATTGTCCATGCATAAGTTTCTTCACTTAAAGAATTGTATTCATCCTGATGCAAAGCCTCATGCGATAATAACGCGGCTAAAGCAGCAGGAGGCGCTTCGCGATGCTTTGGGTTTATATAAATATATAATTTACCCTTCTTTTTCCAACCTACAGCATCGAATGAAGAATAAGCTTCATTTAATTCTGAAAGGTCTTTAAACTCGATTTTTACAGGGTATTGAGTCAAATTATACCCGAGAATGGCTTTTCTTGATAAATCAGCAGTAGTACCCTTCATCATATCCAAAGCAACATGAAAAATCTGCTCATTTGAAACCTTTTTATACTCCTCTGACAAGCTATCAATATAATCCTGCGTATATTTTTTAGGTAAAACAACCTTGTCCGGGATTGGTTCTAAAGCTGCAAATACAGTATTTGACGCTAAAACTAATGCTGTTATGGCTAATAAAATCTTTTTCAAAAAACACTCCCCCTTAATATCCTCGTATTTATTATATTATATACTTTTTTATTATAGAAAGTCAAAAGGGGTAAATAGAGTTCGAAACATATCCTTGTAATCATACCAAAAGCTTGATATAATTGGTTTATGAGGGATTATGAGTTCTATTATACACAGGATGGCTCTGTAGGGCTGTATTCATACGCTGATGACGACGTTTATCACTCCAAATTCGGTGCCCTGACTGAAGCATGGGAGAAGTTTATTCTGCCTGCCGATATCGACTCTAAGCTTAATAAGCAATCCGATATAAGAGTATTGGATGTTTGTTATGGAATCGGATATAACACAAAAGCGTTAATGAGTTATGTAATTAATTCGAATGAAAAAATTTTTAAAAGAGAAAATATTTTTCAAAAAATATTTAGTACGACAAAAAATTCTTTAAAAAAATTTTTGAAAAAAATAAAATCTACACTTAATATCGGTTCGATAGGTAATAATAATATTTTACTCTCACAAAATAGGTTATCAAACTCTACCGAATCGATAAATGATAATAATTTTTCTACTCTTTCTATAGATTGTTTAGAGATAAATAATGAACTCGTAAAAATTTCTCCTTTTTTAAAAACAATTTTGACTCCGCAGGAAATTTACACAAAAATTGTTCCACAAATTTTTACTTGTTTTGATACATACTGGAAAATTAAAAAATTCTTAGCAAAAATAGCTCCTTTTTTTGCACCTAGGAATAAGAAAGAAATCAGTGAATTATTAGAATTAAAATTCAATAATGATTATGATGAACTCAAGCAGGATTATAAATTACATAAATTTGTAAACTACATCATAGCTGATGCATTACTTGATTATTACAAAGAAGATTTTTTTAACGAGGAGTTCAAAAAAAATTGCCTGGAAAAAACAAAAAGGAAGTTTTTTGATAAATCTATATTAAAATATGCCCAATTTAAACAAAATTACAGGTATAAATTGTTATCCAAGCTTAATTTATTCGCCTTCTTACATAATATATATTATGACTATTTATCGAAACGTAATAAAAAGATTAAATTTAAGCTCATTAGCAAGCTTTTTAAGCTTAATTTTCACGTAAAAGATGCACGAAAGACTATTTTAGAATTAAAAGGCGAATATGACTACATCTTTCTGGATGCCTTTACTTACTCTAAAGCTCCTGAATTATGGACAGTCGAATTCATGGCAGAAATTTATAAGCACTTGGCTGATAATGGAATAATTATGACATATTCAAATTCAGCGTTGGTCAGAAATACCTTTTTAGAAAACAACTTTTATGTCGGAAAAATTCTTGACGAAAAAACAGGTAAATTTATCGGAACAGTTGCGTCCAAAGACAAAAACCTTATAAAATATCCGCTTTCTAACTACGAAATAGGCTTGTGCGGAACAAAAGCAGGAATCCCATATCACGACCCAGCTTTGAATTTGGATAAAAAAGAAATATTAAAAAGAAGAGAACGAGAATTTAACGAAAGTGAATTAATGTCTTCATCAATGTATATGAAAAGCCGAAAACAAAGGAGTGAAGCCAATGAAGAATAAATACGACGTGGTAATAGCAGGCGGGGGAACAGCAGGAGTAAGTTGCGCCTGGAATGCAGCAAAAAGAGGGCTAAAAACCCTTATTATTGAAAAAAATTCTTTTCTTGGCGGCTCAATAACTTCTTCTCTGGTTATTCCGGCAATGAAAACTGCTAAAAATGCTATAAATACTGATTTTTTCAATGCTTTATATAATAAATTACACTCGATAGGCGGCGCTATAACCTACGAAGACGGGAATCAAGGATGGTTTCATCCTGAGCTAACCAAAATAGCTCTTGATATTTTGATGCAAGAAGCAGGAGTTGAAGTAGTATTTGAAGACAAAACATTATCAACATCTACCGATTCAATAGATAACAATAATTTTATTCTTACCACGCAGATGTTATCATCACCTATTGAATCGAGATATCTTGTAGACGCGACAGGCGATGCAAAAATTTGTGAAAAATTAAATTGTGAATTTTTGGAAAATTCTGAGGAAACTCAGCCAAAAAGTTTACGTTTTATTATGTCAGGAGTTAATGTAAAAGAATTTTCCGATTGGATAATGAGTTTTGATACAGACAGAAATGTTACAACATCTTGTATTGTAGAGAGTAAAACATACTTGTCTACAGCCTACACGTGGGATGGCGCTGCTAAGTGGGCTTTAAAGCCGCTATTTGAGCAAGCTATAGCAGATAATGTGCTTACAGAAGCAGATTCTAACTATTTTCAACTGTTTTCAGTCGCTGGAACAGTTGATTCTATTGCGTTCAATGCACCTCGTTTAATTAATAACGAAGGCTACGCGGAAGCAAGATTAAGCATACTCAGACTATCAAACTTCTGCAAAAAATATCTGCCAGGATTCCAAAATGCTCAGATATCATCCATTGCAAATTCAATGGGAATAAGGGTTTCGCGCCGCATTAAAGGAAAGTATATTTATACATATAATGATTTAATCAACGGAAAACAATTCTCTAATCCTGTATTAATTTCTAACTATCCTGTAGATGTTCATTCTGACAAGAAAGAGAACTCAATGTTACAAAAAGTTTACAAAGAATACCAATTGCCGATTGAATCTTTAATGGTAAAAAATTATAACAATTTATTTGTGATCGGCCGCTGTATATCAGCAGATTTCAAGGCTCAAGGAGCATTGAGAATTATTCCTTCTTGTTTTTCAATGGGAGAAGGACTTGCTAAATACTTGGCAAATATTTAATACTCTTGCATTATTTCTAACTTGTATTATAATTAAAATATACGGAGTGATTCCGTTTATTTTTTAAATCTCATATTATTTTAATTTTGATAGGATATTTATAGTTTAGTGAAATTTTTTATTGTGGTTAAGAGGCTTTTATTATGTATGTAAACAAATGCATTAAGTGTGGTGCTGAATTTGAAACTAAGAACCCCAAGAGAGTAATATGTCCAAACTGTTTATACGCGGACAAGGGAGAAACTCAAGAAGAAAAACCTATGCAAAGCTATAGTTCATATAGCTCATATTCTGCCGGCGAACAACGTCCGAGAAGTTATGACAGACCTCAGCAGGGCGGATACAGAAATAACGGATATTCTCAAAACAGAGATGGCGGACAAAGAGGTTATAACCGCAATAATCAACAGGGCGGATACCAAAGACGTGACTATAACAACAATAGAGACGGCGGATATCAGCAAAGAAGACCTGACGGTCAAAGAAGTTATGACCGCAACAATCAAGGCGGCGGATATAGAAACAATTACGCGAGCGGCGGTAGAAATAACGGCGGATTCCAAAACAGACGCCCTATGCAGAACAGACGTCCAAGACCGCAGAAACCTGCTAAACCGTTATTAGTAAGCAAGGAGCAATTAGAACAAATTGAAATTCTATATAAAACAATGCTTCCGCTTCCAAACCCTGATGCACACGAAGTAATCGGTGCAAAAATCGGTTTAGAACCGCAAAAAGTATTTTTTGGAATCAATTTGGTACGTCAAAAAATGATGCTACCTAAATTGCCGTTCCCTAAACGTAAATTAGCAATTTCTCAAGAACAAATGATTGCTATCAGAAGCTTATACGAACCATTATTACCGCTTCCTCCAATCGGTTGCCATAAAATTATTGCAGCACAGTTAAAAATGGAAGAATGGCGTGTTCACGTGGGTATTAAGCTAGTTCGTGCACAACTGGGTCTTGACCGTTGGAACGAAGACAGAGCTGATAAACCTGCTGATTATATGGTTTCTAAGCACGAAAAGAAAAGTGAACCGGCTCCATTAGAAGTTCCTGCTGTCGAAACAAAATCAGAAGCTCCTGTTGAGACAGAACCGGTTGTTGTTGAAGAAAAACCAAAACGCGGAAGAAAACCTAAGAAGAAAGAAGATGAAGAATAACTTTATTTCTGTAGGTAAAATTTTAAATTTTCATGGCGTCAAAGGAGAAGCTAAGCTCGGCTATACCAAGAATAGAGAAGAGTTTTTGGCTCAGCTTGAAGGTGTTTATATTAATGATAAATACTTTGAAATCGAAAACCTTAGATTCACTCCGAAATGCGCTATTATAAAATTTAAAGGAATAGATTCTATTAATGAACTCTTAGAATACAAAGGTGCTTTGATTTTTGTTGATGAATCAGAAGCAAGAGAGCATCTTGAAGAGGACGAATTTTTAATCGATGAGCTTGTAGGTCTTGACGTTTATGATGGAGAGAAGAAAGTAGGTGCGGTAGTTGGTGTTTCCAATAACGGTGCCAGTGATTTACTATCGGTCAAAACATCTCCAAAGAATGTTTCATTAGTACCTTTTGTAAAAGCCATTGTACTTTCAGTTGATATCAAAGCACGCCGAATCCAAATAAATAATATTGAAGGATTACTTTCATGAGGTTTGATGTATTAACATTATTCCCTGAATTAATCCAATCTCACATGGATTTTAGCATCATGAAACGAGCTTCCGAAGATGGAATCATCAGTGTTAATACAGTTAATCCAAGAGATTATACACTTGATAAGCACAAAAAAGTTGATGATACTCCTTATGGCGGCGGAGCCGGAATGGTTTTAATGCCGCAGCCTTATGTCGATGCCTACGAAGGTGTAAATAAACTGGAAAATTCTATTACTCTAATGATGACTCCTCAGGGCGAACCTTTTACTGATAAAATATCAAACGAGCTTGCAAAATATGACCAAATAATTATCCTATGTGGTCATTATGAAGGCTATGATGAGCGTATTAGAGAGATTATTCAACCAAGAGAAATTTCTATTGGCGATTTTGTTTTAACAGGCGGAGAGTTACCTGCTCTGTGCGTAATTGACAGTGTATCAAGAAAAATTGAAGGCACTTTGGGCAAAATTGAATCCGCGCATGACGATAGTTTTTCTGATGGGTTATTAGAATATCCTCAATATACAAAACCACGAGAATATCGCGGTTTATGCGTACCGGAAGTGTTATTGAACGGAAATCACAAGCTGATTGATAAATACCGAATGGAAGAAAAAATTCGCAGGACAAAGGAAAAACGTCCTGATTTATGGGAAAAGTATAATAAAAACTAGCTCCAATCAACGCGAACCCACTTGTAACAGAATCAGCAGAGGACGACCTGTCGTATCATGTCATATTAGTAATAATGCGATTGTCGTCCGACCCTTGTTATAAAAAAAAAGCCGCTTCGTTGCGGCTTTTAACTCTCGTTAGATAAAGGAGTGGAGGAGAAAATAAAGAAAAGAGATTATACTTTATATATTCCACGATATACAATTTCAATAACAAATATAGCCAAATTTGTTACATTAATTAATAAAACTTTACAATTTCCCCCTGAAAATATTGTATTTACTGAATCTTTTTTGTTGTATAATTAGATGACAAATGTTAAGGGGAGAGAAAATATGATAAATATAGCTGTCTGTGGAGCTAACGGGAAAATGGGTCAGGAAGTTGTCAAAGCTGTTAATGCAGCGGAAGACATGACTCTTGTTGCTCAAATAGATATTTTTAACGGACAATTTGCTACAATTCAAGATGCTAAAAATTCTGTTAAAATCGACGTATTAATTGATTTTACACAACCTTCATCTATATATGAAAATGCGCTTTATTGCTTAAATAACGGGATTAAAGTTGTAATAGGAACAACAGGGTTATCAGATGAACAAATTGCAGAACTAAAAAAACTTAGTGAAGAAAAAGAAACAGCATGCCTTATTGCTCCTAATTTTTCCACAGGAGCGGTTCTATTAATGAAATTTGCACAAATGGCTTCAAAGTATTTTGATAATGCTGAAATTATTGAATTGCATCATAATCAGAAAAAAGATGCTCCATCAGGAACTGCAGTGAAGACTGCGCTTATGATGAGCGAAGCAAATGAAAACTTTACAACAGGAAATTGTCCTGAAAAAGAAACCATAGAGGGTGCACGAGGCGGAGTATCTTACAATAATATTCATATACATTCGGTAAGAATGCCTGGATATATTGCATCACAGGAAGTTTTATTCGGCTCTAACGGACAAATTTTGACAATTAGACATGATTCTATGAACAGAGAATGTTACATGGGCGGTGTATTGCTTGCTGCAAGATATGTAAACGAACATTGTGAGTTTATTTACGGTTTAGAAAATATAATGGAGTAATGAGAAGTAATGAGAAAACCTAATATTGCAATTCTTGGTGCTACAGGGGTAGTTGGAAGAGAGATTACAAAGATTACAGAAGAACTGGGAGTAGAATTTGAAACAATCAGATTCCTATCAAGCGCGCGTAGTGCAGGCTCAAAAATAACCTTTAAAGGTAAAGAATATACCGTAGAAGAAGCAACTCCTGAAATATTTGAAGGTATTGATATCGTAATGGCATCAGCAGGCGGTTCAACAAGTCAGAAGTTTGCACCTGAAATTGTTAAACGCGGAGGCTTAATTATTGATAACTCATCTGCTTTCCGTATGGAAAAAGATGTACCGCTTGTTATTGCAGGAGTTAATGATGAAGATTTAAGAATGCACAAAGGTATTATTGCAAACCCTAACTGCTCAACTTCTCAATTAATGCTTGTTTTAGAACCTTTGAAAAAATTTGGCATAAAAAGACTTATTGTATCAACTTATCAGTCTGTATCGGGTGCAGGGTTAGCTGCTATTAATGAGTTAAGAGATGATACTGCGGCAAGATTAAAAGGCGAAGATTTTGAAAATAAATGTTTCAAAAAACCGATTTCATTCAATATTATTCCGCAGATTGATGTATTCTGTGAAAACGGTTATACAAAAGAAGAAATGAAGGTTGTTAATGAAACAAGAAAGATTCTTCACTTGGATGAAAGTGTAAAAATTTCTTGTACAGCAGCTCGCGTCCCTGTTTTCAGAGGGCATTCGGAATCCGTCGACATTGAATTTGGGGTAAATATTGAGCCTAGTGAGGTTTGTTCTATATTAGAAAACGCGTATGGTATCAAGGTTATTGATAATCCTGATAATTTTGAATACCCTACAACTCGTGATGCAGACGGTGTTGACCCTGTTTTTGTCGGAAGAATCAGAAAGAATCTTGCCTTCGACAACGGAATTTCTTTATGGTGTGTTGCGGATAATTTAAGAATCGGTGCAGCACTCAATACTGTTAGAATTTGTAAAAAAGTTATTGAAATGGAGCTTTATGGTAACTCAACAAGAAATAATTAACATTGTCCGCCAAGGTCAAAAAGATGGAAAAACTTATGTTGTAACAAACGGATGTTTTGATATACTGCATGTCGGACATGTCAGATATTTACAAAAGACAAAAGAATTTGCTGATTATCTAATAGTAATGCTAAATTCAGACCTTTCTGTTAAGACTTTAAAAGGTGAAGGACGACCAATTAATAACGAAAACGACAGGGCTGAAATATTAAGCGCTTTGAGTTGCGTTGATTATGTGGTATTATTTGATGAGAAGTCTCCGGCTAAGCTTTTGGAGGATATTAAACCTGATGTTTATACCAAGGGAGCTGATTACACGCTAGAGACTTTACCTGAACGGGAGATTGTTGAGAGGAACAATATAAGAGTTGAATTTATTGAGTTTGTTCAAGGCAAATCAACTACAAACGTAATTAATAAAATTAATCATAAATAGGGGAGTTAAATATGAAAACTTTTACATTAGAACAAATTGCTCAGATTACGGGCGGCATGCTTTCTAAAGCAAAAGATGTTGCAATTACTAACATTGCACCACCTGCTTTAGCTGATGAAAACACATTGGCACTTGCTCTTGGCGAAGAAGAAATTGCTAACCTTTCTTCTACAAAGGCTCAAGCAGCTCTAGTTCCGCTTGGTGTGAACATTGACGGATTTACAACTATTGAAGTTGAAAGACCTCGTTTAGCAATGATGAAACTTATTACAATGTTTTATGAAGAACCACACACAAACGCAGGTGTTCATCCTACAGCAGTAGTTCATCCTTCTGCAAAATTGGGTGAAAATGTTTCATTAGGCCCAAATGTTGTTGTTGCGGAGAATGCTGTAATCGGCAATAATACAAAGATTTTAGCTAACAGCTATATCGGTAATGGTGCTCAAATCGGAGAAAAATGTTTCTTCCACGCAGGGGTAAATATTGGCGATAGAGTTAAAGTCGGTAATGATGTTATTCTACACCACGGAGTTTCTCTTGGTGCAGACGGTTTCAGTTTTGTAACAGAAAACCCAAGCAACCTTGAACAAGCAAGAAAAGACGGTGAAGTTAAAGAAGCTGATGTAGAACAAGTTATCTTCAAAATTCCTTCAATCGGTTCTGTTATTATCGGTAACAATGTTGAAATCGGTGCTAACACTGCAATTGACAGAGGTACTATTGAAAATACAATCATTGGCGATAATACAAAAATTGATGACCTTGTTATGATTGGTCACAACTGTCGTATCGGCAAAGGCTGTATGATAGTTTCTCAAGTTGGTATTGCAGGCAGCTGTGTTATTGGTGACAGAGTTGTTATCGCAGGCCAAGCAGGTCTTGCAGACCATATTTCAATCGGAGATGACACTCTTATTGCTGCAAAAGCAGGTATCACTAAGAGTTTCCCTGCTAAATCAATTGTAGTAGGCGCTCCTGCTGTTCCTAGAAAAGAATTCATTAAACAGCTTAAAGTTATGAAAGATGCAGGCGAATTGATTGCTAAATTCAAGAAATATGAGCCGCTTTTAAGAACATTTGAAGAAGGTCAAGCTGAATAATGATTACAATTAAATCCGAAGTCAAGACATCAGGCAATTCTTTAATGAAAAACAAACCTTGCGAGGTTACGATTAAGCCTTCAAAAGAAGGTAAAATCAGAATATTCTCAAAAGGCTCCGATGTATGGTTTGAAGCCGGCATTGAGAACCTACATTCAACAGATCATTGTGTGACTCTATGCAGTAAAGAACACAGAACTCTATTGGGTGATTATAAGTACAAAGCTATGCTTTGTGAACATTTTATGGCGGCATGTGCATTGCTAAAAATTGATTCCATTGATGTTTATCTTTCAGCAACCGAATTTCCAATTTTAGACGGAAGCTCAAAAACATGGGTGGAATTATTCAAACAGGCAGGAATTGAAGGAGTGAACAACGAACTTTATACTGTTTCTGAACCTGTTTACTATCTTAACGGTAAAACAAGCATGGTCATTTTGCCTGACAAAGAATTAACCATCAATTATGCGGTTAACTATGACCATCCTGATTTACACCACCGCTGGGTTAGTGTTGATTTAAAAAATTTTGATGAAATTATTGAAGCAAGAACATTCGGATTCTATAAAGACCTCAAAAAATATCAGATGATGGGCTTTGGACGCGGAGTTACAATTGATAATACAGTCGGATTAAAAGATGTTGGTTATACGACCGAACTTCGTTCCGAATTTGAACCTGTTAAACACAAAATATTGGATATGTTCGGAGACTTGTACCTTGCAGGGGTTTCACCTTTAAATATGAGAGCTCAGATTCTTGTTAAAGAAGCAGGACATACAGTTCATACAAAAGTAGCACAGATATTAAAAAATAAGTTAATTAAAATATAGGAGATTTAAACATGTCAGAAGAAATTTTAACTTACGATGTTATGCAGTTAATGGATATGATTCCACACAGATATCCATTTTTGTTAGTTGATAGAATTACTGAATGCGTACCCGGTAAATACGCTAAAGGATACAAAAACCTTACTATGAATGAAGAATTCTTCCAAGGGCATTTCCCTGGTAACCCTGTAATGCCGGGCGTATTACAGCTTGAAGCTTTAGCTCAATGCTCAGCTCCAATCTTGATGAGTATGCCTGAATATCAAGGCAAATTGACTCTTTATGCAGGAGCAGACAATGTAAGATGGAAAAGCATCGTAAGACCTGGTGACAGATTAGAAATGCACGTAGAAATGACTAAGGTCAAAGGTCCTATCTGCAAATGCCACGGAACAGGTTATGTTGACGGTAAAGTAGCTATCGAAGCTGATATTACCGTAGCTTTAAAATAGTATAAATAGAGGAGCCTCGCTTGCGAGGCTCCTTATTATATGCTAAAATACACATATTAGAAGGGAGCTGTTTTGGCTGAAAAGATTATAATAGGTTCTGACCATGGTGGATTCAGACTAAAGAATGAAATCATTGAACATGTAAAGAAACTTGGTTATGAAGTTTCTGATTTAGGCTGTTTTACAACTGAATCCTGTGATTACCCGCCAATTGCAAAAGCTGTTGCAAAAGAAGTTCTTGAAACTAATGCAAAAGGGATTTTAGTTTGCGGAACAGGTATCGGAATGTCAATTACAGCTAATCGATTTGATGGTATAAGAGCTTCTCATTGTACAGATACATTCACAGCAAGAATGACAAGAATGCATAATAATTCAAACATTCTTTGCCTGGGAGAAAGAATTACAGGAAGCGGGCTTGCTCTTGATATAGTAGATATTTGGTTAAAAACCGAATTTGAAGGCGGGCGCCATCAAAAAAGAATAGATATGATTTAGTATGGAGAAATCAATGACTGAAGAGTTAACATCATATAAGTTTGCGTGTGTTGTAGCAAGAATTTTGGATGAAAAAATTGCGAAGGATATTTCAATATTGAATATTAGTAATGTTTCATCGTTTGCTGACTATTTTGTTATAGCATCTGCTCAAACTTCAACACAGGTTAAAGCATTAACAGAAAACCTTGCAGATAAAGTAAAACAAACTTTCTCAAGACTTCCACACGGAAAAGAAAATGATGCAAAAAACCGTTGGAATTTAATTGATTACGGTGATGTTGTTGTTCATATTCTCCATCAGGATGATAGAGATGCTTACGCAATAGAAAAATTCTGGAACCACGCGTTTAGTGTTCCAAAAGAAACTTGGTTAAAAGAATCAGAAGAGTACTCAGAATATAGGGGTAAATAGTAAATTACCTGAAAGTTGAAGCTACTGGAGAGAGAGTTATAATGGATAAAAAAGAATTAGAAAAAGCCATTGAAAAAACAGTTCTAAAGATGGCATTAGAACCTAACAATATTGAACATTATCACGAGCTTGCAAAATATTATGCAATGGATAATCAATATGAAAAAGTTATTTCAGTATATGAAAGCTTGCTTGCCATTGATCCAAAAGACTTGCAGACTTTGTTAAATCTGGGAAGTATCTGGTTCTATGCAAAAGAATACAAAAAAGCTCTTAAATACTTTAATGAAGCTGTTCTTGTAAACCCAAGCAATTATCTTGTTTACTATAACCTTGGTAATACTTATGCTGAAATGAAAAATTTCTCAAAAGCACTTCATTATTATTCAAGAACTTTGGATTTTAATTCAAATGACCCTGAAGTTTATAACGCAATTGCGCTTTTATACCACGATTTTGAAGACTATGTTGAAGCTCGTGCTTATTACGAAAAAACTCTTTCGATTGATCCGAACAACTTATCAGCTCTTGTAGATTTAGGTAATGTTTGTTATAAATTATTTGATTACAAACAGGCTCTTGAATATTATTACAAAGTATTTGAGCTGGCTCCTGACAATAAAACAGTTGCTCTTTGTATTGCAAACACCCTTGCTGTATTAAAAGATAAAGAAAAATGTTACGAATATTTTGAAAAAGCTGTTGCTCTTGATGGCGATAACTACAAAGCTTACATCTGCTATGCAATCGCAAAATCTGATTTTAAAGACTACGAAGCAGCAGTAGAAGTTTATAAAAGGGCAATTCAGGTTAACCCTAATGAAGTTAACGCGTATATTCTTCTTGGCAACTTATATTCAAACATCAAAAAGTATCCTGAAGCAGAAGAACAGTATAGAGAAGCGCTTAAGATTAACAAACTGGATGCAAGTATCTTCGTTCTTATTGCCAATGTTTACTATATGAATAGAGAAATTGAACGCTCAATTTATTCATACAGAGCTGCTGTCAACTTAAAACCTGAAAATGATGAATACAAATTAGTATTTATTCAAGTTCTTGATGATTATATTGATGAAGCAAGAAAGGATGACTTAGTTGCATAAAGTTTATCCGATAGAACGTCTATTATCAGCAGGAACATATTTATCAGCAGGATTTGTTGGTTTTATATGGTTAATTATTGCTGCATTGCTAAAAAAACAGGTTAGACCGTTTTTGATGTATCATATTATGCAATCTATTTTTCTTTCTATTGCATTCTTTTTGATTTCACAGCTGGCAGGCTTGGTTTACGTAATTTTATATAAAATCCCTTTAATCAATGCTATTCCATATTTATTAAATATGCCGTTATTTTTTGGATTATCAGTAATTCAGGTATTTACAACAACAATAATCCTTTATTTAACTATAACTTCCGCAATGGGGTTATATAGCTACCTGCCTTGGATTTCGGATATTATTAAAGGAAATACCAGATAAAAAAAGGCGGATTCTAAAGAATCCGCCTTTTTTAATTACAAGTCTTTTGAATCTTTACCCAAAGCCCATCGGAACCCGAAGGTCAATGCTACACCGTTTCGACCACCGTTACGAACCATTGCCTGACCGTAGCCTGTGAATCGGTCTTTCCAAGATTTCTGAACACCGACTCCGTATTCCACATAAGGGTCTACGCTCATGGTTGGCAAGACTACGTTATTTGCCTTAACCTTGCCACTGTTGAGTACGTTCCAAACAAAACCTACGCTCGCATAAGGCTGCCAGCCGTTTTTCAAGTTTACAATCGCTTTTACCGAAGGGTTAATCTGGAAGGTATGGAATGGATCAGCATCCACTCTTACACCAGCTGCATTCGTGTAATCAAAAGTATTTACAAATGAATAGTTCATAAACAAGATTGGCTGCAAGATACATTTGCCGTCTTTAAACTCAAAGTTATACCCTGTCTTTGTACCAATACCTCCAAGAAGCATTGTATAATCTTCGTTGCCGTACATTGTGCTGTTTGTTCCGACACTTGCTCCGGCTGTACCCGTAATTGCGGTGAAGAAGTTGCCTTTGTAGAAGGTTTCCGTTAACCCTGCAAGACCGCCGTTAAGAGTTGTATCTACCCCGTCGTAGTTCAGGCTTGAACCGTTGTAACCGACGTATGCAGAATGAACATTGTACCACCCTTTGCCGAGTTCATTGATATTGGAATCAAAACCAACTAATGTGCCGTAAGTGATTGCATTTACATCAGGGCCGTTATGAAGATTGATTTTCTCAAAGCTTGTGAACGGTTTTACCCAGACACCTTTATTCAGTTTTTCAAAGTCCTGTGCATAAGCAGGGTTGCCTTCGCTTATTGCGTATTTGTTCTGGTTAATATATGCCATTCGTTCTGCATAAGGCATTTGGGAGAACATATCTGCGTGCTGGAATGCAAAACGCACTGTTTCATTGACTATGCTTTGTCCTCCGGCTTGAGATGAAACAGGAGTTGATAAAATAGCAGAATTAAAGTTATCACTTTGGTTAGATGAGTTCAACCCGCCTCGATTAAATACAAAATAACCTGCGTCGTCACGATTGTCATAGTGAACATCATATTTGTATATTGGAGTATAAGCGGTTGTTTGATACGATGTTGGAAGTTCGAGAGAATTATCAGCAACATTATCCTTCAACCCTTGTTCTGCAAAAAGAATTGAGGTTGAGTCTTTGCCTGCGACAAGATCAGAAGTTAAGTTCATTCCGCTCACAGTCAAAATCCCATTGTGAGGACCGTATGAATCTGCTGTTATACGATCCATTGTTTCGGCTGCAAGGTCTACATCGACTGTCATGTTTGCATCACCTGTAAGTTTGAAGCTCTCAAAGTGATTGTCATGAACACTATTATTGATTGTATCAATGGTAATGTTACCAAGGGTTACATTTGCGTTATGAATATCATTAAATAATGAAAGCGTACCTGTTGAGTCACCGGTTATATTAACATTATATCCTTCAGCACCATTAATTGAGTCTTTTAGTATAATATATCCGTTGTTAATTGAGTTTAAGCTTAATGTTTTATTAGATGATACCATATATATTGCTTCGTTTTTATCTCCGGAATAGTTTTGAGAAATTTCAGAAACTGCATTATCTGCGGTTATAGACACATCCGCATTAGAATAGATTGATGCACCATCAGAAGATGTTGTATTATTGACCAAATTAACGTTTGTAAGATTAACTGATGCATTAGAGTCTGAAACATCGATTACGGAAACCTTTTCACCATAACCGTTTGTTAGTGTTACATTTTTAATATTCAAGTTTGTAGAATTTTTTACATCAAAACCTTTTCTGCGATTCAAATTGATTGTTGAACGATTATTGCCTGAGATAACTCCATTAACATTAACTTCTTTACCCTTTGTTTCACCAAGAGCAGTAATAGGTTTAGAGGTTTCGTTATCAACTATATATACATCATCTTCTGTTTCAAAGTTAAAACTTTTGGTGTCTCTTGTATTAAGAGAATTCCAAAGCGCAAGAGTGTCACCCTGAGAACCAAGTTCAACAAGATCACCTTTTTCGGTTCTGGAAACAGTTACACCAATTGAGTCATTATCTGTATTTGTTGTAGCAAGCCCGAGAGTTCCATATATATTAGTTTGCTGTTCAAATTGTTTATATACATTATTCCAATTAGTTGTAGCATTTATTATTTCATTAACAATCTCTCCGGAAACACCAATTTTATATTCATTTTCACCAAGCTGAGCTTTCACAGCATCAGAAAGAGTTAATTGAAGATCAGATGTTTGAGTACTAAGAATTTGAAGCTTAAAGTTTTCACCCAATGAGTCCGGAATATCATTAACTAATCGAATACCATCAATAGTTATTGTACCTCTTGACTCAAAAGCTGTTGAAATTGTATCAGAAGTTTTGTTTGCCAAATCTATATCAATTACGTATTTTGCATTAGCATCAGATGTCAATTTGGCAAACTCATAGTTATGCATTTTATCATCTGCCATATTAACCGTAACAGAATCAACGCTAACAATTACATTTTTAATATCATTGTAGAGGTTTAGAGTACCGGTGGAATCACCGGTAATGTTGAGACAAGCTCGTCCATCTAAATAATAGCTGCCATAAGGACCTTCATACCCATTTATAGAATCATGCATATTAATAATACCATTATTCTGGGCAATTAGACTTAAAGTACCTCCTCCAACATAGATAGCCTCGTAGTCTTTTTCACCTTCGCCAACTTGAACATAGTTACCTTTAAATGTTGAAATCCCATTATCAGCAATGATATTGAGGTTACCATCTGTATAAATAGCACCGCCATTAACTCTGCCATTAGACCAACGATCAATAGAGTCTGCAAAAACATGATTATCATAGAAATTCGAGTTAATTATTCCGCCGGTAATATCCCAAGACTCTTCGTCTCTAACACCTATAGTTCCATTATTATAATTATAAATAGCACCGCCACCTAATGGCTGACTAATAGCTTCAAATGTAGTGACTGAATTGTTTACAAAATCAGCAGTTATAGTGCCTATTGTACCCATGTTGTAGATTGCTGCACCACTGCTGCTAGTATATGCTGCTGGTGTTACGGCTTTATTTCCAATAAATTCACCTGTAATACCTGCTATAGTACCACTATTATGAATAACAGCCATAGATGCAGGTGCATAAAAAGTATCATCTTTATTATTTGTATAATTACCAATAAAATTACTATCTATATTACCAATAGTACCGCCATTACAAATAACAGTACCACCGTCCCCATTACCACTACTTGAATAATTACCTATAAAGTCACCTTCTATATCACCAATTGTACCGCCATTATCTATTGCGGCAGCACGTTCTCTAGAAGAATTAGCATAAAAATTGCTTTTTAAATTACCAATAATTGAACTATAGGAATTGCTTATAGCACCTCCAGATTTTTCAGTAGAATTTCCTATAAAATCGGCTGTTATATTCCCAATTATTAACGGGATTGGCTCACCGGATTCTGAACTTGATGCATAATTTGATATTGCACCTCCCTGATTTTGACTAGAATTTTTTATAAAAGTACCTTCTATATCTCCAATACTTCCGCCATAATTAGCAATTGCACCGCCACCAATATAACTACCAGAATTTTGAGTATATTTAGTAGAGTTTTCAATAAAGTCACCTGTTATATTACCTATGGTGCCGTAATTATTGATTCCGGCACCATCATTAAATGTCATATTTCTTATAAAATTGCCATTTATATCTTTTATAACGCCTATATTATATATAGCATCAGTGTTATTTTTTAGAAAATCACCCTTAATATTCTCTATCATACCTTCGTTATATATACTCCCAGAACCTAACCGTAGATCAGAATCGCAAACGCTATTTCCAACAAAATCACCAGTTATATTGCCTATTGTTCCTAGATTATAAATTGCAGAACCAAAATCATTCGAACGATTATCTACAAAATTGCCTGTAATATCAGCAATTTCACCTTTATTATATATAGCTCCTCCTAGATAAGCAGTGTAATTACCAACAAAATCACCTGTAATATTACCTATTTTATTTAAATTATAGATTGCTCCAGCATCACACGTAGAAATATTTTTTATAAAATTTCCTTTGATATCGCCAATTACACCTTCATTGTATATAGCTCCACCATTACCAACATAATTATTTTCACTTACAAAAGCGTTTCCAACAAAGTTAGAGGCTATATTACCTATTGTACCACTATTATATAATGCTCCGCCAAAAGCATTCTCCAAAGCTCCACTTTGATGAAAAACTGTATTTATATAATTTCCAACAAAGTCACCTTCGATATATCCAATAGTACCATCATTTGAGACTGCCCCTCCATAGAGCGAGTAACCCACAAATTCAGAACCATAATCTGCACTGAGCGAATTACTAATAAAATCTGCAACAATTGAGGTTATTTCGCCTTCTTTTGAATTATATATTGCACCACCCAGTATATCTACATACTTAGAATTCCATAGATTACTAGTCGTTTGATTATTCATAAATAATACATTATTTATTTTATAACCTTTATCGCTATTATTTAATGCCGCACCGCCTTGAACTTTCGTATGGTTTTCCACTGTTCCAACAGAAGGATTAGACCAAAGATCAGGATCAAAATTTTTATCAACAATGCTGTCTGAATATTCTTTAGAACCGTAATTTACCTTTATTATCGGCTGACCTTCAATAGGAGAAGAAATTTCTACAAGTTCACGTTGTCCGTGTTCATTTTCTTGCCAGCCATAAAATTTAGATTGTTTGCCTTCACCATATTCTGTTTTTGTCAAATCTACACGAAAATACTGCGGAACCAGTTCTTTTGTTTCCGCATTCCATTCATATTTAGTTACTGTATTATCTCCTTTTTCATCAACTCTTGTTAAAATATATGCCGGATCAGCATTCACAGGATTAGCCAATACTATACAACTTAGCAAAACTGCGAAATGAAAGGCTTTTAGAAGGCTACCCCCCCCCGCAAACCCAGTTATAACACGGATTTTAGACTTTTCATACTTTTCCATAACAATACCACCTCATTAATATCCATACTTCCGTTTTTACTAACGGCAGTTTTCATGAAAACTTTAGGTTTTTCAGCTAATTATTTACAATTTGTTACATTTAGAGCACCATAGCCAATATCATTAAAAGCATTGCGCCGATTTCCATAGCAGTTGACATTCGCTGCTGAAATTTGTTTGAATCATATCGCGAAGAAGTTCGCCTTGCTTTATTTACACTGTTAAGACGTTTTAAACGCTTTTTTGTATCTTCGTGTGAAAATTCGGTACCAAAGGTATTATATTCAAGCTGAGCAAGTTCATCATCAAGACTCTCAGGAGTTGGGAACGCTCCCCCCGTAAAATCTCCGTAATTTGCGTAAGGACGTGTGTAGTTACCTTGTCCGTAAGGCATCGAAGAAAATCGATTGGAATTTAAACCTGATAAAGAAGATGAAGAAATAGCATTATCATCATAGTAATCATTATTTTCTCTTGCCAGAGCCTGAGGCATAACCTCAGCTTTAATTCTATCCATCCTTGTTGAATAATCTTCTATATCGTATATTTTTCCGAAAAGTTTTCTCTCAATTGTAACAATACGGGTATGAAAATCTCTGTTTTTGTATGTTTGATTAAAAAGTTTCATCTCAATTTCATCTACAATAGGATAATTAACCGTATTATCTGCAACAACATCATCTTCACGGAAAGTATCTTCTGATGGAGTAATTTCTAAGCCGATTTGTTCAGCCGTAATATCAGTTGCAAGCTTCTTAATACGCTTATTTAAGTCTCCTGTAGATGCTTGACCGTAAATAGTTTTTTCCAGACGCGCGACACGGTTTTTGAGTTCGTCATTTATATAATCAAATCCGTAGAGGTCATTCTCAATTTTGGAAATTTCAGCAGAATGAGTCGGTGCCGCATAGGTTTGAAGCGGCAAGTATGATAATAAGCTGAATAAAATTGTAAAAAAGATGAACAGTTTTTTCATATTAGCATAATAGATTTTTTTATAGTCAACCTCTATTCAACCGCTATGCAATAAATAATTTAAAAAAATAATTCAAAATGCTTAGTAAGTTGTGGTAAAATTACTTGTGGAGAGGTAAACTATGAGATTATACGAACTATCCGAAATTGTTGATGACAAATTTTCACGTGATGAAAAAATTGATGAAAGTATTATAAATGAACTAAAAAGTATAATATCCGGTGGCGGCTTCATAGGCATGGCACAGATAAACCCAATTGTTGGCAATATCGAATACAATGCAAAAAAAATAGCCAAATATATCAAGTATGCTGACACAATAGGGCTTGATATGGTTGTTTTTCCTGAACTGGCACTTATGGGTTACCCTATTGAAGATACAATTGACAGACATCCGCTAATTGTAGAAGAAAACGTTAAGTGGCTGAACGGATTAGCCAAAATTACAAAAAACACTACTGCGTTGGTCGGTTTTATTGAACCTCGTCCTAAAAATGCAGAGGGAAAACGTTATTACAATTCTGTTGCAATACTCTCGGAAGGTAAAATTCAGGGCATAGTTAGAAAATCACTTTTACCAAACTACTCCGAATTTAATGATTACAGATACATTGAACCTTCACCTGTTGTAGGATTGAATGGCGGATTATATAAAGGTATCGGAATTACTGTTTGTGAAGATTGTTGGAATAACAAAAACTTCTTTGAAAAAAATCTTTATTCAAAAGACCCGATTGAAGAATTACATAAAGCAGGAGCAAAACTCTTTGTAAACTGCTCTGCGTCTCCTACAAGAGCAAAAAAAGAACAGTTAAAGCATAATATGCTGTCATACATTTCTAAGAGCTATAAAACGCCTATTGTGTATGTCAATCAGGTTGGTGCAATTGATAATATATCATTTGACGGCTCAAGCAGAGTTTTTGATGCTGACGGAAAACTGTTGGCACGTGCAAAATCCTTTGAAGAACAGTTTCTTATTGTTAATCCAACAAAAAACATTGGTAAAATTTATCCGTTAACAAATGGGCTTGAAAAATCTTTAACCGAACAAAAAGTATTCACGCTTGAATACGAGTCTGATTTGGAGAGGACGTATAAAACGATTGTACAAGGAATTCGGGACTATTTCTTTAAATGCGGATTCAAACGTGCCGTATTAGGGCTCTCAGGAGGCTTAGATTCAACCGTTTGTGCGGTATTACTTGCAGACGCAATTGGAAAAGAAAATGTTTTTGGAGTTTCAATGCCTTCAAAACTTACCTCTAAAGAAAGCAAGTCAGATGCAGCAGAGCTTGCACAAAACCTTGGAATCAATTTTACGGAAGCAAGTATTAAACCTATGGTAGATACTACTACAGAGTGTCTAAACGATTTATTTAAAGTGGTTGAAACTAAATGGGACGGCAGGTACAAAACTTCATTTACTCCTGATAATATTCAGGCACGCTCAAGAGCAATGTTCCTATGGGGAATAAGTAATGAGTTTGGCTCTTGCATTCCTATCGCAACATCTGATAAATCAGAACTTTATATGGGTTATGCAACTATTAACGGTGACATGTCAGGAGGTTTTGCCCCAATAGCGGATGTTCCTAAAACAAAGCTATTTGCATTTGCCCGTTGGTTAAATAAAAACCGCGAAGTTAAAAATGCAATTCCTGAAGCGATTATTCTTAAAAAACCGGGGGCAGAGCTTGCAATTGACCCTAAAACAGGAAAAACCTTGAATGCAGAAGATGCGCTTATGCCTTATGAGTTTCTGGACGAAATCATTTGGAGAATTGAGAATAAAAACGAAGGATATAATGATTTTCTTAATATAGAATTTGTTTACGAAAAGAAAAATCCGATATCTAAAGAACAAAAAATAGAATGGCTGGACAAGTTCTACCGCAGAATGTCAACAGCTTTATATAAATGGTCAATCCTGCCTCCATCAGTTTTGGTAGAAGCTCGTTCCATTAATAAATCGGATTACAGACAGCCGATTACATCAGGCAGAATTAATTACAAAGGCGTCGACGAAAACCATATTGACAGCGCTTTATCTTTGTAATATATTTACCCCTGTAGAGTGCTTACGCCAATAATCACTCACAAGGGGTAAATGAATGGTTGGAAGTCGAGCCTTCCTGAAGATACCTCACAAACAAAAGGAAAAAACTATGTCTATTAATTTGAAAAACAAACAAGAAATCGTAGAAAAATTTGGATCAAGCGCTAAGGACACAGGTTCTGCTGAAGTTCAAATCGCTATGTTAACTAAGAAAATTTCTGAACTTACTGAACACATGAAGGCTAACAAAAAAGACTTCGCTACAAAACGTGGTCTTTTGATGATGGTTGGTAAAAGAAAAAGACTTCTTTCTTACTTGAAAGGTAAAAATCTTGAAGGTTACAGAAGCCTTATTAAAGAACTAGGTATCAGAGGTTAATTCTTCTAAGATGTAGTAATAAAAAAGACCGATTGAAAAATCGGTCTTTTTTACTATGTATTAAATATTCTGTCACCTGCATCACCCATCCCCGGAACAATATAGCCGCGCTCATTCAAATGAGAATCTACTGCCGCTACAATTAATGTAATAGCAGGGAACTCTTCAAACACTGCATGTACGCCTTGCGGTGAAGCTATCATACAAACACAGCAAATATTTGTTTCAGGAATCCCTTTTTCTACATACAAACGAATTGCCTCTATTAATGAATTTCCTGTAGCAAGCATCGGATCGGTAATATAAACATAATAATCTTCTACAGGTTTATCAACAGGCATAGGAACTTTATTATAATACCAAACGGGCTTAAGGGTCTTTTCATCTCTATACATACCTATATGACGGATAGTTGCTTGAGGAAGAATATCAACAGCTTCATCCGTAAAAATAAGCCCTGCTCGCAAAATAGGAGAAATAATGATTGTAATATCAGGATTAATTGTTTTAGTAACGAACTTAGTTAAAGGAGTTTCGACTTCAATATCCTTTTGCGGTAAGTTTTTTGTAGCTTCATACAACAGAATTCTGGTAAGTTTTCTTGCTGCAAGTCTTACTCCCTGAGTATCAGTATCTTTTGCACGCATTGTACACAAACTCTGATTCACAATCGGATTTGAAACAATTTTCAAATGATTATATTTTTCATTCATGCTTACCTCCTAAAAACTTCCTAAATTCTGCTGCTTTTGCTTCTGTATCATCAATCATATCATTTGAATATTTCAAAAATCCGCTCATATCAGCTGATTTACCAGTTTCAGGCAAATCCAGATTTAATTTTTTACCAAAAGATGTTGATGTATAAATAATTTCATCAATCTTTTTAAACATATCATTCAACAAACCTAACGAATCATGGAGACGTTTCGGAGGCATAACAGTAATCAAAGGTGACTTTTCATCTACATAAGTATTTTCATCAGGCAAGTATAGTTCTAACGACCTTGAACCTGCCATACCGCTAAATTCCACTGTTACAGCAGTTCCTTGCGGAATATAGACATCAGGATTAGTTAAAATAAATTTAACATATACTTCATCCTTAATCGGTTTAATCTTAACAACATGACCAACTTCTATACCCATCATCCTGACAGGAGAACCCACTATTAAACCGTCAACATCAGGTAAAAACACCCGATAATCATTATCCGCATTTTTTTCCTTAACCATATAAGTAACGGTAGTAATCGCAACAACAATAAGAACAACTACAAGCCAGAACAAAAGTTCGCCGCTGTGAGTTATATAAAAAACATTGCTCTCTTTATCTTTCCCCGTCATATTAGGAGTATTATACAACAGAATCAATAGGTTTATCAAGAGAATTTATTGAAACATCAATTCTGTTTGGAAATACCTGCTTGATATTATTAACCAACTCATTAGTCGAATTTACCCAGAAAATTGAAGAGGTCATAATTCTGGTACTATATCCGTTTACCGGCGGAAGTTTAATCATCACAGGATCATCACCATGGTATTTTGCTAAAATATTTTTGATTCCGCATAATTCTTCATATTTTATCTCATCAAGAAGACTAACAGTAACAATATTTGAATTTTCAACGGATTTAACACTGTCAACTACAAGACTGATTTGATCTTCTCCGCGATGCTGTACTTTACCAGTAATAACAACTTTATTATCAGGCTCCAATATTTCTCCATATTCAAGCAGCTTTCTGTGGAAGCATACGCAATCAACTTTACCTGACAAATCTTCTAAAGTAACAAATCTCAAAAATTTTGAAGGGTCTTTCTTTGTAGGAATTTGTCTGGTTGCTGTAATAAGCCCGCAAATAGTAACAACACCTTCTTCAGGAACATCATTCAGTTCCGTTATTCTATGTGTTGTCAAATACTGAACCTTATCTCTGATTGAAAATAGAGGATGTGATGTGACATAAAATCCTAAGAACTCTTTTTCTAAAAGCTGGATTTCTTTGTCAGTATATTCTTCGTCACTACCAACAAGCTGATATTGAACCCCGGAAAACTCTTCTGCATTTTCTACACTTGCAAACAAGCTAACTTGTCCCATAGCTCTGTCTTTAGCTTCTTTTGAAGTAACGTCAAGAATATGTTCAATATTTTCAAAAAGCTGTTTTCTGCTTTTTTCAATATTAGAAAATGCACCTGCTTTAATCAGACCTTCAAGAGATTTCTTGTTAACGTATTTAGCATCAACACGCTTACAGAAATCAAAAATACTCTTGAAATCACCATTAGCTTCACGCTCTTTGATAATCGCTTCTACAACAGGAGCACCAACCCCTTTAATAGCAGCCATACCAAAACGAATATTATCTCCATCAGGTGCATATTCAAGATAAGATTTGTTTACATCAGGCGCTAAAACTTTACATCCGTATCTTTGAGCTTCTTCAATATATAACTGTGTTTGATCTTTGTTATCAGAAACACTTGAAAGCAGCGCAGAGAAATACTCTACCGGATAGTGTTTTTTTAAGTATGCAGTTTGATAAGCAACAAAAGCATAAGCTGCTGAATGCGACCTGTTAAAACAGTATGAAGCAAATGCCAAGATTTGGTTAAACAGCTTTTCGGCATCTTCTTTTTTCATCTCATGCTTAGCAGAAGCCTCAATGAATTTGCCTCTTTGCTCTTCCATTGTTTTAAGGTCTTTTTTACCCATCATACGACGAACCTGGTCTGCTTGACCGAGTGAGTAATCAGCAAGAACCTGGAACACCTGCATAATTTGTTCCTGATATACAATAGTTCCATATGTATCATTCAATACGGGTTCTAAAAGCGGATGAGCATAAGTAATCTCTTGTTTTCCGTGTTTTCTGGCAACAAAGTCGTCAACCATCCCTGAACCAAGCGGTCCCGGACGGAACAAAGCAACGAGTGCGCCCAAATCTTCAAATACGTCAGGCTTAAGACGTTTAACAAGGTTCATCATACCTTGAGATTCTAACTGGAATACCCCGATTGTTTCACCTTTAACAAGCATATCGTAAGTTGGTTTATCATCAAGCGGAATATGGTTAATATCAACATCAATCCCTCTGTATTTTTTAACCATCTTACAGGTTTTAGTAATCATTGTAAGGTTTCTTAAGCCCAAAAAGTCCATTTTAAGAAGATCAAGAACCTCAGTAGCTTCATGCTTAGGATACCCTGTTTGTACAATACCGTCCTTGGAAGGCTGAACTGGCAGAATCGTATCTAAAGGTGCGTGTGAAATAATAACCCCCGCAGCGTGAGTACCTGTACCGCATTTCAAACCTTCAATCGCAATTGCCATATCAACCCAGCGTTTAAAACTTATTGTTTTACCGCTCTCAGGATTAAGGATTTGATAGTCTTCGTTATAAAGCTGTTTAAAATCAGATGTACCCTCTGCTGCAATAATATCCCTTAACCATTCAGCTTTAGGATTTGTCGCTCTTGCTACATCAAGCGCAGGTTCAATAAGCCCTGTAATTCTGTTACTTTCAGCGAAAGGAACTTGAAGAACACGGCCGACACCTTTAAATGCCGCTTTTGGAGCATAAGTCGAAAACGTAATAATCTGACAAACTTTGTCTTCGCCATATTTTTGAGTTACATAATCGATTACTTCTCCACGTCTTTCGATACAAAAGTCAATATCGACATCGGGCATCGTAAAACGCTCAGGGTTCAAAAATCTTTCAAACAACAGTTTATGATAAATCGGGTCAATATCGGTAATCTCAAGCGCATAAGCTACAACCGAACCTGCCGCCGAACCTCTTCCGGGTCCAACAGGAATGTCGTTGACTTTTGCATAATGAATAAAGTCCCACGTAATCATAAAGTATGCAGGAAAACCCATTTGATTGATTACACCAAGCTCATATTTGGCACGCTCAACAATAGATTCCGGAACAGGGTCACCGTAACGCTTTTTCAAACCTTCAAATACAACGTGTTCAAGATAATCTTCAATACCTTGAATATATATTGCTTCTTCTATTACATCGTCAGTTGATTCGGTTTTATTTTTCTTCTTAAGACGTTCAATAATCTTAGGATCAACTTTATCTGCTGTAGCCAAAAATTCATCAGGTACATCATAATGAGGAAGCGGAGCATTATGAAGTTCAATTTCTACATTACATTTATTGGCAATTTCTTCTGTATTCTGCACACATTCTTCAAATGTCGCATCATCCATCCAAGAAAATGCCTGACGCATTTCATCTTTAGATTTTACATAGAACTCATTATTAGGGAAACTGAAACGTTTTTCATCATCTTTATTAGCGTTTGTCTGCAAACATAATAAAGTGTCTTGAGCATCAGCATCCTGTTTTCTCAAATAATGAGAGTCATTTGTAATAATCATTTTGATATCAAGCTCACGAGCTAGCTTAATTAAATCAGGATTGGTTTTCTTCTGATCTTCTAATCCGTGGTCTTGCAGCTCAATATAATAATCATCTCCAAAAAGTTCTTTATATCTTAAAGCAGTTTCTTTTGCCTTATCTTTATCACCTGCAAGCAGATTTTGCAAAACCTCGCCGCCTAAACAAGCAGAAGCACAAATCAAACCCTCATGATACTCTTTCAAAAGTTCAAAATTGATTCTGGGTTTGTAATAAAAACCTTCACACCAAGCAGTCGAAACGAGTTTGATTAAATTTTTATAACCCTGATTATCTTTCGCAATCAAAATAAGGTGATAAAGCGGATTATTTGAACTATCTTTTACATGAATATCACTATTATGAACATAGAATTCGCATCCGATTAAAGGATTAATCCCCTTGTGTTTAGCAAGTTCATAAAACTCAACCGCAGAATACATAACCCCGTGGTCTGTAATCGCAATTGCAGGCAGCTCATTCTCTTTAGCATAATCAACAAGGTCATCAACCCTAATCATACCATCAAGCAATGAATACTCCGTGTGAATGTGAAGTGGAATCAAATTAGCCATAAGACTATCCTATCACAGACAATTGGTCTTTAATACATTTATTACAAAATCTAAAGCGCCTTGCTGCTCCGCAAAAACCCTTGTTCCTGATGCAACAGTTTCGTCATAAAACTCTTTATCTGAAAGCATTTTATCGGCAATTTCAAAGAATTCTTCTTCAGAATTTACTACAAAACCGGCATGAGCTTTTTTAATTATGTTATAAATATCTTTAAAATTGTGTGTAGATGGCCCTGAAATAACTGGTTTATCCCAAACAATTGATTCTAAAGGATTATGTCCGCCTGTTTTATTAAAACTTCCGCCAATAAAAGAAATATCTGCATGCTCATACATTTTTCCCAATTCACCTAATGTATCAAGCTGCAAAATCTCAATTCCATCTAAATTATCACGATTATTAGAACGTAAGTCAAAATTAAAACCATACTCCGAAATAAGCCCTTTGACCTCATCAGTTCTTGTCAAATGCCTTGGAGCAAGAATTAGTTTTAAATCAGAATGTTTTTCTTTCAATCTCTTAAATACATTCAAAACAATCTTATCTTCACCCTGATGCGTAGAACCTGCAAGTATTACACGAGCCCCATCTTTATTAAATTTTACTCCATCAGGTTTTTTAACATCAAATTTCAAATTTCCCATTTTTTTTGTTGTCTCAGGATTAGCTCCAAGAGTAAGAAACTTCTGATTATCGTCATCACTCTGTGTAAAAATTCCTGTATAAAAACTTAAGAAATATTTAAAAATTAGTTTCAAAGCATTGTAAGACTTAAACGTACTGTCTGAAATTCTTCCATTAATAATATATAATTTTATCCCGCGTTTTTTACATTCCATCGCAAAATTTGGCCAAATCTCGGTTTCTGCTATAAAAACAGTTTTCGGATTAACTTTATCAAGAAACCTTCGAATACATTTAGGAAAATCCGCAGGAAAATAGGTTATCAAATCAGCAGTTTCTCCCAATTTTTTCTTAGCTATATCCTGACCTGTATGAGTTCCCGTAGTTACAACAATTTTGGAATCCTTAAACTCTTTTCTTGCTGCTTTAACAAGGTTTTCCAATGCAACAGCTTCACCTACAGAAACACCATGGAACATTATTACATTATCATCTTTTATCAATCCATCTTCCGGTATAAATCCGCATTTTCTATCTATAGAATCCTGAGTATAACCTCGTCTTTTCATACTCAATGATGCAATAGGCTTGATTATATAAAACATTAAATCACTTATAAATTGATACATTATTCATCCTCTTCTATCAATGCGAATTTTCTTCCCATTTTGATAATATCATATTTCTTATCTTTTAACTTGTTTAATTCTTTTATCCTGATAATAACCATATTCTTATCTTTATCAAGAGTCTTTTCCAAATCTTCAGGTTCCAATCTGGTACCAAATTCAACTTTTTCTCCACCATAATAAATAAGCGAATATTTATGCCCAAAATTAAATGTAGTCAAAGAAACATCATGTTCATCAGCATATTTTGCAAACTCCATCAAATCATCCTGACCAAATTTATAATCAATCTCAAAAAATTTCTCAGTAGCATGAGCCGAAAATATAGACATAAAAATAACTATTGAAGTAAATACAGCAACATACTTTCTTTTCTTTGTAAAAAGTATTATTGCTAACCCAACTGCAAATGAGGATAAAATACAAAAAGTTTTAACAGTTGAAATATCTGCAAGAATCTGAGATGGTAAATACAAAGGAGTTAATATTCCTCCTAAAGATATCAACAAAAACAGTCCGCCAAGAATATAATTAGTGATATTTATTAAACCTTCATCTCTTCTTTTCTCAATATAATCAGTCCAAATAAAGGCTGCAATATAAGACAACGAACCATATATCGGTAAAATATATGTTATCAGTTTTGTACCGGAGGAAGAAAAGAACAGCAATATAAATAAAACAATTATAATATTATAAATTTTAAATTTTTGTGAATTAGTCAATTCCTCAAATTTAAAAATATAGCGTTTATCTTTAATCTTTTTCCCCCAAACGACAAGACAAGACAATATCCAAGGAAAAAATCCCCACATAAGAGTTAAGAAATAAAAATAGAATGGCTGTTCTCTATTTATAACTTCTGAACCTAAAAATCTTGCTAAGTGATGTTTCACAATGTATTCATCCCAGAACAGAGGGTTATACATTTTAAACATTGCTATGTGCCAAGGCAAAACAATTAATAAAAACAGCACTATGCCCGGAATAAAATACTGCGGTTTAAAGATATCTTTAAACTTTTTTGAAACAATTGATATAAAAAACATTGAACCAAAAGGAACAACAAACCCCGGAATACCTTTTGCCATAACTGCTAAAGCCGAAAAAATATAAAACAGCCACCAATAATATTTTTTATGACTTTCTCTGCAAAAATAAACAATGACACCAAAACACAGAGAAAATGCAATACAAGTAGAAACAACAATATCTAAAATCGCAAATTTTGCCAGTATAACGAACTCCAAACTTGTTGCAAGAATTAGAGCTGCTACAACGCCGTATAAACGCGATACAATTTTCTTCCCTATAAAGTATAGCAAATAACAACAAGATGCTCCGTATAAAGCCACAGGGAACCTTGCAGTGAATTCATTCACCTTACCAAATAATGCAAAAGATAAACATTCCCCCCAAAAATACAAAGGAGGTTTTTCAAAAAAATACTCATTATTCAAATAAAGAGTCATAAAATCTTTAGAATGAAACATATCACGTGCCATAAGCACATATCTTGACTCATCCACATCCATTAAAGCGTAAGACCCTATGCCATGGAAAAATATTATATAAAAAAGAATTCCTAATCCTAAAACAGTAAATAAATCAGGATGTGATAATACAAATGTTTTAATCTTATTCATAACCCCTCCCCTGACAATCATAACATGAACATAAAAAAGGTGGGCACGCTTTCGCTTTGCCCACCCTACTTTTTTAAATATCTACAAATTCGTAGTCATACCTGAAGGCGGATTTTGTATAGTTATTCAAACTAGTAGCATTACCTGGTAGCCGCCACAATGTCTACGTGCGTAGCACTAGTCATCAGCATGACCAGCTGTACCAAGAACGTCTCTCATTTTGTGGATAACCATTTCTTTAACAGCTGTTCTACCTGGTCCCATGTATTCACGTGGGTCAAATTTTTCAGGATGTTCTACAAAGAATTCTCTGATTGTAGAAGTCATTGCAAGACGTAAGTCTGTATCAATGTTAATCTTAGCTACACCATGTTTAGAAGCGTAGTTAAGCATATCTTCCGGAACACCTTGAGCGTTTGGTAATTTACCGCCGTATTGGTTACATTTAGCAACGAATTCTTGTGGAACTGATGATGAACCGTGAAGAACTATTGGATAGTTAGGGAAACCAGCTTCAGCTAGAGCATCTTTGATTTCTTTAAGTCTATCGAAGTCTAATTTAGCTTCACCAGCAAATTTGTAAGCACCGTGAGAAGTACCGATAGCAATTGCTAAAGAGTCACAACCGGTTTGTTTAACAAATTCAACAGCTTCTTTAACGTTTGTATATTTAGCATCTTTAGCATCAACGTTAACATCATCTTCAACACCTGCAAGTTTACCAAGTTCAGCTTCAACTGAAACTCCTCTTTCGTGAGCGTATTCAACAACTTTCTTAGTAACTGCAACGTTTTCTTCAAATGAGAATCTGCTTCCGTCGATCATAACAGAAGAGAAACCGCCATCGATACAAGATTTACAAATTTCGAAATCAGCACCGTGGTCTAAGTGAAGAGCAATAGGCACTGTAGTAGTAGCTAAAGCTGCTTCAACCAATTTTACAAGGTAAGTTTGGTTAGCGTATTTTCTAGCACCTGCTGAAACTTGAAGAATGATTGGTGATCTTGTTTCTTCAGCAGCTTCTGCGATAGCTTGCAAAATTTCCATGTTGTTAACATTGTAAGCACCGATAGCGTATCCGCCTTCTAATGCTTTTCTGAACATTTCTTGTGTTCCAACTAATTTTCTTTCACTCATGTTGAGTTCTCCTTCTTTCTATGTAAAGTTCATTTACATAGATAAAAATATAACAAAAATAAGTGAATTTCAAGTAAAAAGGTCTGTTAGAAATTTCTAACAGACCTTTTTAAACTTAACCTCTTGCGCAAATTGTCTGCGCTACATATACTCCAGATGCCGAAGCCTGAATCAATCCCCTTGTTACACCAGCTCCATCACCAATCGTAAACAAGTTTTTAACCCCTTCTGTTTCCAGCTCATCAGTTAATTTAACCCTTGCTGAGTAGAACTTAACTTCAATACCATAAAGCAGCGTATATCTTGAAGCAGTTCCCGGTGCAATCTTATCAAGTGCAAACAGCATTTCAATAATACTCTTCATTTGTCTGTAAGGTATAACCAAACTCAAATCACCGGGAGTTGCACAAGTCAAAGTAGGTTCAATAATACTTGATTTAATTCTCTCAGGAGTTGAACGTCTTCCTTCAAGCAAATCTCCAAACCTTTGAACAAGGATTCCGCCCGCAAGCATATTTGCCAAACTTGCAATACGCTGACCGTAAGCAATTGGTTCTTTAAACGGTTCCGTAAACTTTTCACTTACTAATAGAGCAAAGTTTGTGTTATTAGTTTTAATATTCGCATAACTATGACCGTTAACTGTTGCAATACCATTATAATTCTCTTGCACAACCTCCCCGTTAGGATTCATGCAGAATGTTCTGACGGCATCCCCGAATGTTGGAGAATAGTATACCAATTTTGATTCATAAAGTTTATCGGTCAAAGGAGCAAATACCGGAGCAGGAAGTTCAACACGAACCCCTACATCAACCGCGTTATTTACCATACCGATTTTGTTTTTAGCAAACTCTTGTGTTAACCAATCTGCACCCTCGCGGCCCGGAGCAATAATTGTGTATTCTGCCTTAATAGTTTCACCGTTATCAAGCACAATACCTTTTACCTGTTCGCATTCAACAATTAAACTTTGTGCTGCAACATTGTTTAAAATAGTGATTTTATCTTCCAAATAATCTTGCATATGTTTTAAAACATCAAGACTTCTTTCTGTACCTAAATGTCTTACCGGAGAATGAACTAATTTAAGCTCCGCTAATGAAGCCTGTCTTTCAATCTCGCGGAATGTTTCCATATCCGTACCGAATACTTCATCAGTCGCTCCGTGTTCAAGATACAAATCATCCGCGTATTTAATATATTCTTCTACTTTTTCTCTAGTCATATAATCAACAAGGTGACCGCCGACATCAGGAGTAAGTGTCAACTTCCCATCAGAAAAAGCACCTGCACCGCCCCAGCCGCAAAGCAAACCGCAGCGTTTACAGTTAACGCATTTTGGAGAGCCGTTTCTGATAGGACAAATTCTTTTTTCAATTCTTTGACCTTTTTCAATCAGCACTACTTTCCAATCAGGACGAAGTTTAACAATCTCAAGCGCAGAAAAAATCCCCGCAGGACCAGCCCCGATAATCGCAACATTATACATACCCAATACTCCTAAATAAGCTATTACTTATTTACGATAGCTTAAACAAGGTAATAAAACAAGAGGTCTTGTAAGAATAGGATGCTAAAATACAAACAAACTAATGTTTGAAAAAATTTTTTATCTCATCAAATAATATAGAGATTCCAATGTAAGTATATAATAATATCATTGTAATCATAAACGCAGCAAAAAAGAGTTGAATCGAGTAATCCAGAATTTTTTTCTTATTAGAATCATATTCAGGTATAAAAATACGAAATTTAGTTTTATCTTCTAAAAAAGCATTGAAGATTTGACTTACGTCTTCATAGTAACGATATTCATTATTGTACAATTTATCTTCATACATAGAAGATTGAAACACAATCAACTTATCTGCCTTTCCATTATTGTTATAATATATCACCCAATTATAATAATAAGCAGGTGTAGTATAAGCACGATGCCTGCCGATTGATTCAATCTTTTCACCAGATTCTTTTTCAACACCCGAACGTAATATCTTATCAAATTCAATATTTTCAACATGTTTATAATGAAATATATTATAACTTGAGAGTGTACAAAGATTATCTTGCCTTGTGCAAAGAAAAGTTATATTATTATCAGGCAAAAATACAAATAGTAACCCCATAAATATAACTAAAAATATTATTAAAAATTTAAGACCAAATTCACGCATAAATTTAATAAATAAAGACCCCTTACAAGAATATTCTTACAAGGGGTCTCAATATTTCTCTCTAATATCCTATTCTTCTTCGTTAAAAGCTTCACTGCCACCAACTAGCTCAGGAGAACCGAACATTCCTTCAATCTCTTCTAAAATTGCAGAAGGTTTTCTTGCCTGATTGCGTTGAGCAGCTCTTTTTTGAGCTTCTCTATCACGCTCTTCACTAGCAAATGACAAGTGATGATAACCAGTACCGGCAGGGATAAGACGACCGATAATAACGTTTTCTTTCAAACCTCTTAACAAGTCTTTCTTACCATCTACAGCAGCTTCTGTAAGGATTCTTGTAGTTTCTTGGAATGAAGCAGCTGAAATGAATGATTCAGTGTTCAATGAAGCTTTTGTAATACCCAATAACATGTATTCACAAGTTGCTTCCTGACCATCGTGTTCTTTTACAGCTTTGTTTTCATTTTCAAATGTTTGAAGTTCTACAAGCTCACCAGGTAACAAGTTTGTATCACCTGAATCAACTACACGAACTTTCTTAGTCATCTGACGAACGATAATTTCAATGTGCTTATCCGCAATTTCTACACCTTGTGAACGGTAAACACGTTGAACTTCGTCTACCAAGTATTGTTGAGCTACTTCCGGTCCGCAAAGTCTGATTACATCGTGCGGATTCAAAGGACCGCTTGTTAAAGGCTGACCTTTTTTGATTTTTTGTTTATTTTGAACCACAATACTAGCATCAATTGCGAACTTGATTTCAGATCTTGAACCTTCATCAGTTACTAAGAATAATCTAGGTACATCATCTTCAATTTCGATTTCAGCAGTACCGTCAGCTTCTGCCAAGATAGCACAATCTTTTGGCTTTCTTGCTTCAAGAAGTTCTTCAACTCTTGGAAGACCTTGAACGATATCGCCTGTTTTTTCTCTTTCAAATACCAATGTAGCAAGCATATCACCACGTAGTACCAAAGAACCTTCCATAACCTGTAACATTGTACCAGGGCTAATCAAGTAAGGACGACCATTTCTGATTGTTACTGATTTAGCAGTTACGTCAACAATCTTACCTGAAACAGTAGCTGTCTCACCTGAAGATGCTAATTCAGAATCAAGTTTAATGAAGTCACCTTTCTTAACAGATGGTTTATTCTTAGTTTCAATAACTGTTTCAAAGTTAGCACAGTTAACAAGAAGTCTTCTTGACTCACTTACGTCACCCTTAACAGAAGCAACACCGTCATTGATAGCTAATACTTCTGTCTTAGCTACAGGTGTCTTAGGTTCGATAACTTGACCGTTTTCTACAAGCAATGAAGTTTGTAATGAAGAATTCATCTTAGAATTACCTTCTTGTTCACGACGAACAATTAGAGTTTCCAATACAACAATCTTCAATTCGCCTGTTGCATCAAGCTCTACCAAACCTTTAAGGTGAGATAAGTAACCTTGCATTTGAAGTACTAATGATGTTCTTGTAAGAGTTGCACCGTCAAGGTTTCTAACTCTTGCACCATCTTTGAACTGTAATTGAGTTACAGGAACAATATTGATTAATTCATCAGTTGTATTGAATTCAATTGAAACTTCTTTTGGCTCAATAAACATAGGTTGAACAGGTCTAACCAAAATTTGGATAGGTTTGTCTTCCAATGAATCTTCGTCTAAAGAAGTTGTATCAATTTCTTCATCCAAATCATCGATATCTAAATCATCAAAATCCATTTCCATTATAGTAACAATAGATGTTTCTTTTGCTTTAACGCCTTTAGCGATTACAGTACCGGCTTCAACAACAGCACCTTCTTCAACTTTTAATTCAGAAACACTTGACAAAGTATGAACTTCACCAGGTCTGATTGTTACTTCGTGAATAACTTCATTGAATTCTTTGAATTCTACAACACCATCGATGTGGCAGTAGATGTCTTTAACAACTTCTGTACCGGCTATAACAAATGTACCGTTTTCAACCATTTTAAGAGTTGCATCTTTGTTAACCTGATGAACTTCTTCAGGAACAAATACAATGTTACCAGGTCTAGTAACGATTTGGTTGTCATCAACTTCTACATCAATATATCTGATTTCACCTGATGAAGTTACTGCGCATTCATCATCTACAAGCTCTGCAATAATCATACCGTTTTCAACTGTTGTATCAACAGGAGCTTTAACGATATATTTTTCACCGTT
>JAAGKN010000056.1_pt1 | contig 95900 bp, 77 predicted proteins | sample 6206371 | NCBI WGS metagenome assembly JAAGKN01 (sample SAMN11533720, study PRJNA540317) | gut metagenome | isolation source: fecal pellets from male and female animal of same cohort | host: Peromyscus leucopus | place: USA:CA | collected 2017 | reverse complement strand
GTGTGCTCAACTACTATGCCGGACGTAATGAGGTAGCCGACCTTGAGTTTGAACATGCTTTCTGCGAATCGGTAGGTTGGAATCCACTTTGGGCAAAACCTTACGTTGTCAATGCCGACGAAGAACTTGTGGAACAGATAGGCAGAGACGATATGGTGCGCGGCAACACCATCTCGGCTGTCGGTTTCTACGGTCCGCAGGGGCGCGAGCTGCGTCTGCCGCTCGCCAATCCCGACCTCAACCGCCGCATCGAGGAGTTCCGCTACAACGGACGCAAGGTCACCAACTATGAGATGGAATCAGCCCCCCTCCAGGGCCTCGGACGCCTCATGGGCCACCGCGCCATGACCGTCTGCTCCATCATAGCCAACCGCATGAACACCGACGCCAACCCCAACTACAAGACCGCTGTCCGCGACCTCGTGGCCACCGTGCTCGAGCGCATCTAAGTAGACGCCTACCTAATTTAGAGGAGTGCGCTACCGCACCGCCTACAATGGCGCACAAAGCCCCTCATTAGCTATAATAAGAATCTGAAAAGGCTCCCGAAACCAGAATCACGACATCAGAGAATGGTTTCAGGAGTCTTTTCCTTGCAAAATGTCCTATAAATCATCAATTTTAGGTATTGCAAAAATTTATTAATAGATGTAATTTCGCGCTCTGATTTTAATGATTAGTATAATAATGCGAAATTTACTTACTCTAATTATCTCACTGTTCATCTCTATTCTCTCTGCAAGTGCCAATCCTTCAGCTGTTTCCGATGCCAATATCGGCGGGCATGTAATTGATGCAGAGAATGGCGACCATATCCCTGGTTGCGTTGTAAAAATTATCGGGACAAACTTTGCCACCATGACCGACGGTTCCGGTCATTACGTATTCCGCGACCTTACCCCCGGTGAATATACCTTGGAGGTATCATTCATCGGCTACACACCTCAGAAAAAATCCACCAAGGTTGCCTCCAATCAAACTGTAGAACTAAACTTCGAGATATCCACCGATGCCTTCATGCTTGACCAGGTGGTAGTGACATCATCGAAGACCGAAACACGTCGCCGTGAAAGTCCTTCATTGGTAAATGTGGTGTCCGGCAAAACTTTCCTCAATGTTGGAGCCTGTTCACTTGCCGACGGTCTTGACTTCCAACCCGGAGTGAGGGTGGAGAACGACTGTCAGAACTGCGGATTCACACAAGTGCGCATCAATGGGCTCGACGGTCACTACTCACAGATTCTCATGAACTCACGTCCTGTATTCTCTGCCCTGACAGGTGTATACGGACTTGAGCAAATTCCTGCCAACATGATTGACCGTGTTGAAGTGATGCGCGGAGGTGGCTCGGCTCTATTCGGCTCCTCAGCCGTAGGCGGAACCATCAATATAATCACCAAGGACCCGCTTACTAATTCCGCACGTCTCTCCCACACCCTCACTTCCATCGGACCGTCGGGTGATTTCGACAACAATACCACCATCAATGCGTCAGTTGTGACTGATAATAATAAAGCCGGCATATTCATCTACGGTCAGAGCAGATACCGCGATGGATATGACCATAATGATGACGGATTCACTGAAGTGGCCCAGCTCAAAAGCCAGACACTCGGCGCCCGCACATTCCTGCGTACCACTGATAATTCAAAGCTCACATTTGAGTATCACAACACCCATGAATACCGTCGTGGTGGTGACCAGCTGGACCAACCGGCACACCTCGCCATGATTGCAGAGCAGGTTGACCACAATATACATGCGGGCGAGGCAAGTTACGACCTTTGGTTCCGTGACCGCCGCGACCATCTGTCGGTATTTGCCGCCACACAAGCCACCAAGCGCCAGAGCTATTACGGCTCCGACATGGACCCCAACGCCTACGGCCGCACATCTGACATTGTGGTAACCGCAGGTTCGCAGTGGACCCATCCCATCGACCATTTCCTGTTTATGCCATCTGAATTAGTAGCAGGCGTGGAGTATTCGTTCAACCGTCTTCATGATGTCACCATAGGTTACGAACATGACGTTCTGCAGAAGGTCAACATCTACAGTGGCTATCTTCAGAATGAATGGCGCAATGAGAAGTGGGGATTCTTAGTGGGTGCCCGCGTTGACAAGCATTCCATGATTCATAATCCTATTTTCTCACCCCGAGTAAATGTTCGTTTCAATCCCTCTCAGAATTTCAACTTCCGAGCTTCCTATTCTACCGGCTTCCGTTCTCCGCAAGCTTACGACGAGGATTTCCACATAGCCATCGTAGGTGGTGAGCGAGTGGTCACTGTACTTGCCCCCGGGTTAAAGCAGGAAAGCTCCCAAAGTGTCAGCCTTTCGGCCGACATGTATCACCGCTTCGGCAATGTGCAGACCAATTTCCTGGTTGAAGGATTTTTCACAGACCTGCGCGATGTATTCGCATTACGTCAGCTCGATGGTGTGGATGCCAATGGCAATGAAGTGCTTGAGCGTTACAACGGCTCCGGCGCCCGAGTCATGGGTATAAACCTTGAAGCAAAAGCGTTCTTCTCAAATCATTTCGACATGCAAGCAGGTGTAACCATCCAGCGCAGCCGTTACAAGAAGGCTGAGACCTGGAGCGATGACCCCGAAGTACCGGCTGAAAAGAGAATGTTCCGCACCCCGGACGTGTATGGCTATCTGACCGCCAACTGGGAAATCACCCATTCACTCAAAGCAACCCTTACGGGTACAGCCAACGGTCCGATGCTTGTGCAGCATATAGCCGGTTCAGGTACCGATGTGGACCTGGCGGTAAAAACCGAATCTTTTTTCGATGCTTCGCTGAAATTTACATATACCTTCCATCTGTTTGACCGTGTGAACCTCGACTTATCGGCTGGTGTGAGCAACATATTCAACTCTTATCAGAGCGACTTCGACCGCGGACCCTTACGCGACTCCGGTTACATCTACGGTCCTACCCTGCCACGCTGCGTAAATATCGGAGTATCTATCGGAATATAACCATCATTCCTATAATCATAAGACAAAAAGTATCCCTGCCTAAATCAAAAAGGCAGGGATACTTTTTTTGAGTAAAATCAGTGCAGGCATGACATAACGAAAACATCTGTCACATCCGATGGCCGGATTAATTACTGCTCTTACCTTCGGTAGCAGTGTAACCTATCTTCTTGAATGCCTTTGTTATCTTTTCCTTATCTGTTTTGGCCGGATTGTAGGTCACTGTCACCACTTGCTCTTTAATGTTAGTGGTAACATTGCTGACTCCTTTCTCAAAGCGCAGGTTAGATTTGATTTTGTTTTCACAATTCTGACAGTGCATTTTGGGAGCAACAGTAAACACCGCTACCTCATTTCCTTTTTTGTCCTTAGCCGATGCAACAGACACAGAGCAAACCATCATCATCACAATGGTAAGTAACTGAAATAGTTTTTTCATCTTATTTTATTAAATTATATTGTTAAATATATTTTGTGATATTATACCGGAATCCCACATATACCATAGCTCCTTGCAGCGGTCCATATATCATTGTGGCATCAAAGTCAGCTCCCCAAGGATTACCGGCACCTATTATCGGCGATGGCTGACGGTAATTGGTCAGGTTCTCCCCACCCACATATATGGCCCAATGGCGGAAATTACGAGTGATTTGAGCATTCAGCTGCACAAATGACTTGTAACGCGAGCGCCACGACATATCACCATCATCCAATTTATAAGGTGTAGGCATACGTCCCGAACCATTGACGGCACATGACACATCAAACTGCCATAATCCCATCTGCGGATAATATCCTAAGGTAAACAGTCCCTTATGACGTGAAGTAAGCGGTTTCTGCGACAGACCGTCACCACTATAATCAGCCTTAACATCGGTAAATCGCCAGGCAGCCGACAGATTCACCTCCTTCACGGGCTCGAATGTAACCTCCACTTGCAGTGCATGTGAATAGGAATCACCCTTCGATGAATATATGTAGGCAGCATGGGGATTTCGGTCAAGGTTAAGCAGCATCTGATTGGAAAAGGTGGTGTAGTAGTATTCCGCTGACACCCCTAATTTCTTCTCAGCAGGATAAGCGGTCCAGCTTCCTCCAACCCCGAAATTCCATGCCGCTTCACGGTGCAGATTCTCGCTTATTTCTATGGTACGTGAGGAAGCGAGAAGATATGAATACTCAGCAAGCGGATGAGGCGAGCGGTAGCCCTTGCCTGCCGAAGCATGAAACGACAGGTCAGTCACAGGATTATAACGCAAGTGCATTCTTGGTGTCACCATAGCGCCGTAAAGACTACTCCAGTCATATCGAATACCGGCCATAGCCACTATTTTTTCATCAAGATTGAGGGTATATTGGGCGTATCCACCTGTCACCCCCTCATGCTCGCCGCTACGGAGAAGTGAGCCGTTGGCGACTGGCGAAAAACGGTAACGATACCTGTAATTGTCATAATTATATGATAGTCCCGTACTCAGGGCATGTATTCCATTCCATTTGCGTTCAAACATCAGCGAGGCATATAGTTCCTTCTGGTCCACATCGCAGAGTTTAAGCCCATAAGCAGCATCCTGACTGTGGGAAGAACCTGAGAGTATCAGCGCCACATTACCGTCATTATCACGGTCAAACATAATAGCATTCTTGGTGAAAGCCTCCCATCGGCGAGTATCAATACGTATCTTATACAATGGCATCTCATCGGCAGGATGCTTTAGATGATGTTCATCCTGTCCGCTTAGACGCCGCTCGTCAATAAATTTTGCAGCAGCCTGAAACACATAATTTGTACCCAGATAAGCTACACGAGGCATCAGCGAGACCTGACGCACACGTGGCATATCCATAAATCCGTCATCATTTCCGTCATGAGAATTAAATCCATTCTCGGCATGAGTCAGCAACCCCACACTCCACTTGTCGCCGAAATGAAGATTGCCATCCACATTAGCCTCAAGTTTATTCATCATGTCATAGTACATATTAACCGAGAGTGAAGGCTCGAGCTGTGGCTTCTTCATCTCCACATTTATCTGCCCTGTGATTGACTCGTAACCATTCTTAACCGAGGAGGCTCCTTTCGACACCTGAATCGACTGCATCCATGGACCCGGAATGTAGCCGAGCCCATAGGGAGCCGCTGCTCCGCGGAAATTAGGAATATTTTCCGTAAGCATCTGCACGTATGACCCGGACAGACCAAGCAGACGGATTTGACGGGCACCTGTGGCGGCATCAGTATAATTGACATCAACCGACGGGTTGGTAGTGAAGCTTTCACCCAAATTACAGCATGCCGCTCTCTTTAGCTCAGATGCTGAGATGAAATCCGTGTTGGTAGCCCCAGAGAGCTTACGTATCCCCCTTGACTGCGTGACAACCACCTCACCCAAATTCTCATAAAGTGAATCGGGAACTTCAGCAGGTGAATCGGGCGATATCGAAACCTCTGGCGGAACCTTATCCAATGTCGCCTGAGCAATAGCGCCCATAGAGCAAAACATCATAAGCCCCACAACGGCTGTTAATCTTGGAATCAGTAACATTCTTAAAAATCTTTTGATTCTTACCTATGAAAAAACACTGCAAAATTACTCAAAATCCCCCATATATCCCCATTCTGTCACATTCCACAATGGACTTCGACAGCCTCATCTCAGCCGGAGTAACCTGACAGGCATTGATTTGCGACGCTTGATTAAGGATATCGGGAGTAGAGGCATTATTAACTTTTGGTTATTATTAGATTTTTTTATAATTTTGCAGCGACTAATACCAAAACTTTAAATGAGCCAATTTATCACCATTTCCCCGTCGCCGCATACCCAAACGCCCACGACGGTGACAAAGCTAATGCTTCACGTCATCATTGCGTTGATTCCTGCGGTATTGCTGGCACTCTTCTGTTTCGGCATCGGTGCCGCTATCGTAATCGTCACCGCCATCGCAGGCTGCGTGATAGCCGAATACCTCATCACCCGTTACATGCTCGGGCAAAAGCCATCGATAGGTAACCTTTCAGCCGTACTGACAGGTCTGCTTCTCGCGCTTAATCTTCCGTCCAATCTGCCAATCTGGATTGTGCTGATTGGATGCGTTGTAGCAATCGGTATCGGTAAAATGACTTTCGGAGGTCTGGGTTGCAACATCTTCAACCCCGCATTGGTAGGACGTGTGTTCCTCCTCCTTTCATTCCCGGTACAGATGACATCATGGCCACTTCCGTTTGAAAACCGTTGGGCATACGCTGATGCAACTACGGGCGCAACCATCCTCGGCGAGCTTAAGATGAAGCTCATCGAGCCTGAGCATATCGACCTCATGGACAAGGCACTCGGCATGGCTGGAGGTTCAATGGGTGAAATCGGAGCGATTGCACTTCTGCTCGGTTTCGTATACCTGCTGTGCATGAAGGTCATCACATGGCACATCCCCGTCAGCATCATCGGCACCGTGGCCATCTTCTCGCTCTGCGTGGGCGCACCCGTGGGTGTCGAGCTCCTCTCGGGCGGTCTCATGCTCGGCGCCATCTTCATGGCCACCGACTATGTCACCTCGCCCATGAGCCACAAAGGCATGATACTCTATGGCGTGATGATAGGCATCATCACCCTCGTCATCCGCCAGTGGGGCGCGTATCCCGAAGGCATGTCGTTCGCCATCCTCATCATGAACGGCGTCACCCCGCTCATCAACCGTTATATGAAACCCCGTAAGTTCGGAGAAGGGAGGGTAGCAGCATGAAATCATCACTTCTGAACATGGTGCTATCACTCGGCATAATTACTATAGTGGCAGCCGCGCTACTTGCCGGAGTATATTCACTCACCGAACAGCCTATCAAAGCTGCGGCGCTCAACAAACAGATTGAAGCCATCAGCGCGGTAACACCGGAATTCAATAACGACCCTGTGGCTGAAGCCATCGAGATTACACCCGAAGGCGAATCCACACCTCTCAAAGTGTTCCCTGCCAAGAAGGACGGACAGCTTGTGGGCGCTGCAGTGGAAAGCTACTCTCTCGCAGGTTTCAGCGGAGAAATCCGTCTAATCTACGGTTTCGACAGCAATGGCAACATCACCGGCTACGAAGTGATGAGCCATGCCGAGACCCCAGGTCTTGGTGCCAAGATGGATGAATGGTTCCGCTCACCCGAAGGGAGCCGCAACGTGATTGGTCTCAACCCCGCCACAGCCAACATGACTGTAAAGAAGGACGGTGGCGATATCGACGCAATCACAGCCGCAACCATTACATCACGCGCTTTCCTTGACGCTCTCACCCGTGCCTCAAAGGCTTACGTGAAACTTCAGGAGCAGAACAAATAAAAGTCACATCCCCGTGATAAATCATTCAAACGCTTACTTATCATGAATTCAAAGCTTAAAATTCTATATAACGGTATCGTTACCGAAAACCCGACCTTCGTGCTGATGTTGGGTATGTGTCCCACTCTGGGTACCACCGGAAGCGCGATGACCGGTATGAGCATGGGACTTGCAACCATGGGGGTGCTAATCTGCTCAAACGTTGTAATCTCACTCATCAAAAACCTTATTCCCGCCAAAGTACGCATCCCTGCTTACATTGTGGTGATTGCGACTTTCGTATCAGTGCTTCAGCTCGTTATGGAGGCATATCTCCCCGCGCTCAACACACTGCTCGGCATCTTCATTCCGCTTATTGTGGTAAACTGTATCCTACTCGGCCGCGCAGAGGCATTCGCTTCACGCCATGGAGTTGTGGACAGCTGTCTTGACGGTATCGGAATCGGTCTCGGTTTCACTATCGCGCTCACTATCTTAGGTGCTGTCCGTGAGATTCTCGGAACAGGCAAGATATTCGGTGCTGAAATATTCCCTGAGACCTACGGTTCGCTCATCTTCGTGCTTGCTCCCGGAGCCTTCATTGCTCTTGGTCTGCTCATTGCCCTCTTCACAAAAATCAGAGGTGCCAAGTGTTAATTAACAAGTCAGGTTTTCATATCTAAAATTCCATCCCTACGATGTTAGAATATATCTCAATCATCATAACGGCAATCTTTGTCAACAACATTGTATTTGCCCAGTTCCTCGGCATTTGCCCCTTCATCGGTGTGTCGCGCAAACTCTCGTCAGCCACCGGTATGGGTGCCGCTGTCACTTTCGTAATGGTGATAGCCACCTGTGTCACCTGGCTGCTGCAGTTCTACGTGCTCAACCCATTAGGATTGCAGTTCATGCAGACAATCGTCTTCATCCTCGTGATTGCCGCACTGGTGCAGATGCTCGAAATCATCCTAAAGAAGATTGCTCCGATGCTCTACAGCGCGTTGGGCGTGTTCCTTCCGCTTATTACCACCAACTGTGCCGTACTCGGTGTTGCCATCCTCGTGGTGCGCAACAATCTCGACCTCGGACAATCAATCGTCTATGCCCTTGCTACCGCGATAGGCTTTACAATGGCTATCTCAATCTTTGCCGGAATCCGCGAACAGCTCGCGCTGACCAACGTGCCTAAAGCCATGCGCGGTGTGCCCATCGCACTCATCTGCGCCGGTCTGCTCGCAATGGCATTCATGGGATTCTCAGGAATCAAAATCGGCTAAATTTCCGATATCAACATTCTGACAAACTATTTTTTAATTGCCATAGCTTACCCCTTTCGGTTACTGAACCGAAAGGGGCTTTTTTGTAAAACCAACTTTCAATCAGTGATGCGCGTTATAAATATAAGTTAATACTCTTTAGCATTATGACACGTTTCACTACATATCCATTAAGATTTTTGGCATTTCTGCTCACATTGGGGAGCTCATTGGCAATTTCCGCTCAGACAGCCCCGACTGCCGACGATTTCTCATCTACCGGACGACACCGTATAGCATATCACTATGGCACTCTCATTGCAGGCAAGGAGAATGGCAACAGATTCGTGCAACTGTTTCGTAAACACACTATACCGGTGGTGTCAATCGACTATAGTTTCTACTTCAACCGTCATTGGTCCATCGGTGCTGATGCAGCCGTATATCTACCAGATGAATACCGCATAAGACCTCCAAAAGGTTACAGCATGGTGGAAGGTGAGGATGGAAACCGCAACATCACTGCCGGAAGCTTCATGATAAACGGCGCCTATACACACACCGCAGGTCCTGTGGAACTGACCTATACCCTCGGCATTGGTTTCTCGGAATTTACTGCAAAACAGGATTACTTCTACATCATGAGCAATGATGCGGATGAACTTTACACCATGCGTTTGCGCGGCAAATCAGGCTTCGCTTTCACTGTGTCACCCCAGGTAAGAGTATCACGACATCTATCCAATACCCTATCCATTTTTCTGGAGGGGCGTTACAACATCCTGTCAGGAAAATCAACCATGCGCCTCTCATACGCGGAAAATGATGTAAACCGCGATTCTTCACCTATGCTTGATAAAGACCTCTCCGTAGCTCTGCCAAACTCATTCAATATCAATTTCGGCTTCACTCTTCGCTTCGGAAAATTCAAGTAGAATAGACATCATACACCCGGTATATATACCGGACACCATAATAATCAAAAAGAGTGCCGGGACTTAATAATCCGGCACTCTTTGTATGTTGCAACAAACCAACCCCATCCATACAACGATGAGGAGAGTGGCATATCTTAGAAACGTATTACCATTTCAGCAGTGATTTTATCGCCATCCCCTTCGGGAACCGTCACACCGTGATAGTAGAAATATTTCTCATAGTCAAGTCTCACATCGCAATGCACCGCCTTGTATTTGTAGGTCAGAGTTCCTCCCACTGTGACACGGTTACGGGCAGCATTATTTGTGATGAGATACCCTTCGGCATTGCGGGTACCTGAGCTGTGGGCTGTCATACCATCGACACGCGCCTGTACCGATGCCTGATTGAACACACCTGCCTTCACCGGGAAATGATAATCGGCATAAATATTGTAAGCATGGGCAGACTTATGGCTCTTATGGGTGTAATGCTTGTTCATATATTCACCCTCCACAAGCCATCGTCCACAGGTCCATGTCACAGAACCTCCGAGCAGATTCATACGCACTGAGTCCGGCTCGATGCTCTGCACTCCGGTAGCGAACTTCACATTGCGCACTCTGTAGGCTATCTTGGCTGCGTAAGCAAGAGTCTTGACCCATTTGTTATGGTCGGTAATCACAGTGGGATTGAATGCCCCCCCCTCTATGAGCATATCATTAAATTGAGTGGAGAAAGGCGTGTAGCTCAACTTCGCCCCTACGGCACGCACATTACACATCTGCTTGCCTATGAAGGAACGGTTGGCGAAAATATAGTTGGAAGGTGCCTTAAAACAATCAGTACCGAAAGGCATACGAAACTGACCGGCCTGAAATTTTAGCCCGTCTGCGATTCCGATTCTACCCCATGCATCAAGTATCTGCATCTTACCGGCATTGCAGAGGTCGGTCTGCACGAAATAATCAATCGAGGGAGCAATCTTGCCATCGAGAGTGACACGAGCATTGCGCACCTGGAAACGGTTGGCACCATCCTCGGTATCCATTTCCCACCGGGTGCGAAGTGCCCCGTGAATCTTGGGTACAAGGTCTACTTTCTCCTCTTCAGCCGACATTGGGGCTGCACACATCAGACATACCGCCGCTGCGGTAAAAACCTTTAGAATTGACATGTCAATTAAAAACTTTTAGAATATCTGCCGGGGCACGAACCCTATCTGTCCCGGCTCTCATAAATAATAGTTACAGTATCATACACTCGCCACTGATGCCACGCCACATGTGTCAGGTGGTCACCAATGCGATATTGTTTTCAGCCGCAATCCTACGCATGTTTATCAATCCATAGCGCATACGGCCGAGAGCGGTATTGATGCTCACCGAAGTGGCATCGGCAATCTCTTTGAAAGACATGTTACGGTAGAATCTCATCACAAGCACCTCACGCTGCGCGTCAGGAAGCGACATCACTATCTTTCGCACATCCTTCTTTATCTGGTCATCAATCATGAAATCCTCGATGTTACCCTCCGCGAGCTCACGGCGGTTGAGCGGGTCGGATTCATCACTGACGGTCGAGAGCATGTTTTCCCACTTCTCATGACGGAAACTATCAATGACAAGATTATGGGCTATCCGTATGAGCCATGCCGAAAATTTGCCGCTCTCCGTGTAGCCTCCCTGCTTGAGTGTCATGATAGCCTTGACAAATGTCTCCTGAAAGATATCGTCAACAAGCTCCTTGTTCTTCACGACATGGTAAATGTAGGAATACACTTTGTCCTGATGGCGTCGCAACAGTTCGTCGAACGCCTCGTTGTTATTATTATTGGCATAAGCCTGCACCAGTTCACGGTCAGTAAGCTTAGTCAGTTTTTTCATTCTTTAAAGTGATTGGTTGGTTGGAGTAGAAATCTCTCAATAGGCAGAAATGTTTTATTGGTTAGTTAAATTATATTAAATTAAGAACAGGTACACAATAAATCATCTTTTTTCTAACGCAAATTTAGCCAAAAATCCCTGCTCACGCAATAAGATTTAGAAACTTTAACTGGAAAATTTGAACCGGACACAATAAAGTGACCTATCGGCATCCCCCTTCAAAAATACCGATAAATCGAAATACGGATGTGAGTGGCATCATCCACACACATCCGTATCAAAAAAACTCAACTATAGAGAATTATAGCAGTCTCTATGTTCGAAACTTAGAAATTGTCATATATTAACATTACTTTTACTCCATCAATTATCCCTAAGCACTTTGTCAAAGTCGACAGTGAGGGGGGAATTGGTAGTGTAATCCCAAAGAGTGAGAGAGCGCAATTGGTAATAATAGCTCCAGTAGGCATAGAGTTCCTGGAAATATTCCTGACGCGACTCATCTTTTTTTACCTGCGAGTCATTGAGGTCGAGTGTGGAAATCTTACCAATCAGATATGTCTCCACATTAGTATCATAGCGCTTCTGAGCTATTTCATCGGCACGTACTGCTATCTTGAGCTGCTCCTGCTGATTATTGAATCGCTCCACAAGGATGAAAATATCCTGATTGAAGTTCTGAGCTTCAAGGCGCAGATTGCTCTCCACCACCTTACGGTTGCTCTCAGCCACCTTCACCTTGCCACGGCGCTTACCCCAGTCAAGGATAGGTATGCTGACCCCGAGCTCTACCACCTGATTATCCTTAAGTCCACGATAGGCTCCGTCAAACTCATTGCCTACACCGGTGTAACCAACCTGTGCGAATAGATTGATTTGACGCATATTTCCCTTCGCCTTAGCCACTTCGTAGTCAGCTTCGAGCTGACGGCGGCGCAGGTTCTTGGCAAACTTATTGTTTTCCAAAGCCTTCTCCAACGCATCGGCAAACCGTATGTCAACCTGCGGAATATTCTCCGGTATCACAGGGTCAATCTCAACATCCTCTCCATAATCAAGGAAGGAGCGGAGACGGAACATGTGGCTCTTCATATTTGACTCAGCATCAGTGAGCGTAGAGCGGGCATTCAGCTCGTTGAGTTCCATCTGCAACAAATCATTCTGGCTTATCTGCCCCATCTCTCTCTTCACTTTAGCCACCTCATGGAGACGCACGGCGTTGTCAAGGTTCTGCTTAGCTATCGACACAGCCTCGCGCGCCGACAGAAGATTGAAGAAATAATTGATGGTAGTCATTGCCACCTCCTCAGTAGCGCTAAGGAATTCCGCCTTAGCCTCATTGTAACGCACAGGCTCGATTTTGCGGTCCCACTTCACTGTATTCACTCCGAATATAGGCTGATTAAGGGTGAGAGCCAACGGTATTGACATGAAGCGGTTGTAAGTATTGCCGCTGTACTGGCGCAGATAATCCAGATTGGTATTGAGCGACAGCGTACCGCCTGTGGTCCAGATTTTCTGTGACAGCGACAATGTGCCGGTAATATCCATGTAATTGTTGCGCACAAACCCAAATTCACCACTCTCGAACTGATATGATGAGTATTGCTTGCGATATGATGGAATAGTGGCTGAAAAAGTCACCTCCGGAAGCAAATCTGCACGATATGTGCGGTACTCCCAGTAAGACTGACGCAATTCATTGAGAGCCACGGCGGCGTTGACACTCTGACGGCGCGCACGTGCTATGGCATCGTCGAGCGATAGCGTTATATTTTCCTGCGCGAGCATCAGCAATGCCAGCATCACGTAGACCAGTAAAAGTAGGATTCGTTTCATTTCTATAAAGTATCTTTATGTAAAAAAACTGACATGAAGGAGAGCATCATTCATCTTTAAGCGCTATTGCAGGGTCAATCTTCTCAGCTCTGGAAGCCGGGAACCATACGCCAGCCATAATCATGAGCGCCATCAGGACTGCAGCACCAAATGCACAGAGTGCCACACGCCATAACTGCAGATAGCCATCGTCAAAGTAAGTATTCACTTCAAAATAGGCAAGCAAACAATCAATACCAAATGCGAATGGTGTTACCAGAAGCAGTATCACCAATCCCTCGGTAAGAAGGCGGCGACATACCTCCCAGTTGGTTGCTCCCATAGCCTTGCGGATGGCTATCTCTCCTACACGCTGCTGGGTACGGAACCAGAATGTGCCGAACAGCCCGAGGAAAATGTTAAGCAACAGGAACCCCATACCCACAAGCATATAGGTCATATGCTGTGAATTACCATAGAGAACTATACGCTTTATATCGTCATACGATTGCACATTGACAAGAACCTTGTTACCGACATGAAACAATGTCTCCGCCTGGTCCATAAGTGTCTCCACCACGTCATGGTCCTCCTCAGGCTTGACGCGGATTGAGAATTCATCGGCCCATCCGAACCAGCTCTTAGGAAGCGCTCTCAATACAGTGTGGTCAAAATCCGTATAATCGTTGTAACGAGGTCCTACAAGCGCAGCACCAAGCACCTTGACATTTGTTGAATCGTCCACGCAGAACTCTTGTCCCACATAGTCAGTCATCCTGACACCATAATGGCGAAACAGCCTGTCATTGACAAGTATCTTTCCGCTCTTCAGCATCTCGGTAAGCTCCTCTGGAGTCTCGCCGCGTGTGCCTTGGAAACGGAACACTCTCGGAAAGTCAGGTGTCACCATGCGGCGTACCACATATCCGTTTGACCTTAATGTGTCCTTGAAAACAAATGTGCCGGAATTGGAACCATTATACGGATGGGCATTCTGTGAGAGGGTAGCCGCCTCTACTATGGGATGGTGAGCCAGACGGTCCAGAAGAATGCTTTTCGCCTCACGCTGTTGTTCGTCAGTCTCATCGGGAATAAAATCGGGACTTTTGTCGGTCACATCGTCAAATGTGAGCTTGTAGCAATGCTCCACATCAAACCCCAGCGGCATGCTGTAGATACGGTAATTCACATATAGGTTGTCAAGTATATACCACAACACTACCGAAACTACCAGCAGTTCCACAGCCAGCCAGATGTTCGATTTCCATTCGTTGCGTATCTGTTTTAATAATTTTCGTGACATATATCAATTGTATCTGTAAGGTTAGTGATTGTTACCTCCTCCGCGCAGTGAATTTACCAGAGGCTGACGCGATGCTTGTATGGCAGGGATGCCGGAACTTAGGATATTAAGGATAAAGCAGAAGAGCAGCGCCCATCCGAAAGTGCTCCAGCTTAGAAGCATAGACATATCTGTATCCGGACGCGAGAGGGTGAAAGAATATCCCTTGGCAAACAACATGTCGCCAAACACGTATGCCAGGACCACACTCATCAACAATCCTATCAGACCGGCAATTATCGTTACTATCAGATTCTCGTTTATTACCGATATAACGGTGGTCATACGAGTCTGACCGAAAGCACGACGTACCGCGATTTCGCTCACTCTGCGGCGCAGGCGGCTATGCGTCATGCTCGAAAGATTAATAGCAGGAACTATAAGGAGAATGGCGAATGTAATCCAACGGACCTTGCGGGCACCCTTCTCATCAGGTTCCACATTTGCGCCTCCGCCTGCCGCTTCCTTCTCTTGCGTATAGGGTCGATTACGATTTATAATCATCCATCCGGCTGTGCCTATTTCCTTATTATACTCCACAAGGCGGCGTTCCACCTCATCATGCAAGGCTTCCATACTCTCCTTACCCGAATCCTTGGCAAGCAGAGTGACTGAGTACATGCCACCTATGGTACTCCAGTTTCCTTCCGGTCCGCCGGTAGAGGTAGTGTTAATCCACAAGTGAGCATAAGCATTCTCAGCGATAGTGCTGACGGGTCGTACCACACCTGTGACCTTGTAAGTACCCCCGTTAAGCAGAAACTCCTTACCTACCGCATCGGTGGTGCCGTAGAGACGTGTCGCCACATTCTCATCAATCACAGCCTTCGGAAGCCCTGACTCAAAGTCAGCCTGAGTATACGGAGCACCGGTTATGAACTTTAAGTCAAACACCTTGAAATAATTTGCATCAGTCTCGCGCACATCAGCCGAAAATGGCTTCTGTTTCGGAAGACTCACTGATTTCACCATTGGCTGACATACGTAGGCAGTCACAGCCTCAGGCTCTTCGAGTTGGTAAAAGAACTCCTTGACAACTTTAAATGCCATAGGACCATTAGAATTGCTCTCGGTCGGGTCACCCCACTCTGTGTTGCCAAACGATATCCAGCTGTAATGCTGGAAACGGTCACGGTTACTCTCAGGGGAGAATGGTATCACCTGTACCTGATGGAGCATCACCACCACCATTACAAGAAAGATACTCAGAGCCGTACCGATAATTGTCACCATCGATATCACCGGCTGGCGTCTGAGGTTATATATGGTTTCTTTTAAAAGTTTCATGATTCTTTATGAATTGATTTAAACTTTTCAAATATTAAAAGCAGAACTGCTTAAAATGGGGAGCGAGGAGTAGCTCCCCTTGGATTTTTATTCATTATGCAATGCCTCGGCAGGCTCAATTTTCATAGCCGAACGAGCGGGGAAGTATACTCCCAGGAATATCATCAGCAACGAAAGGAGGAAAGTGATGCCCGATGCAATCGCTATCATTTCGAAAGTCAGATGGTCACCTTCGGGACGCATGTTTAATTCCAGATGTGCTATGGCACAGTCAATCCCTATTGCTATCACGGTAGCTATGACAAGGAGAATGATACCCTCCGACATCAAACGGCGGAATATCGAGCCTCGGGTGGCGCCGAATGTCATGCGCACCGCCATCTCGCTCACTCGCTGACGGGTACGGTACCAGAATGTACCGAGAAGTCCAAGAAATACATTGAGCAGAAGGAAGCCAACCACAATATAGAGTTTCGACTTGAGACGTCTGTCGTTCGCCATACGTTCTTCGCGGATTTGGTCAAAAGATTTTATATCGATGATATAGCTTAGTCCCACATGAAACTGTTTTTGCATATCCTTGCGGAAATTCTCGATAAAATCCTTTTCGGCCTCAGGCCTCACACGTATCGAAAGCCCGCTGAACCAGTCCATATCTATCTCGGAGTTGTCATCAAGGTAAAGAATTACAAAAGAATAGTACTTCTGAGGCGTGCTATCCTCCCTCTTAACATTCTTCACCACTGAGGAAATCCGGAATTCACCTCTACCGAGTGCCATACGGTGACCCAACAGGTCAAACGCGCTGTGGGCAGGAACTCCACTGTCGACTGACTGAGAGAAATTCTCAGCCACGATGATTTTACCTACACCAAAGTCGGCAGCTATCTCCTCGGGAGTCTCGCCGCGCGCTCCCTCATGGCGGAACACACGGAGAAAATCGGCGTTAGCCCTGCCATATCTCAATGCAGGACGATGATTGCCATATTCCAGAGAGTCATTGTCAATATCATACATCGTGCACGATGAGAAGTCACCGCAATAAGGCTCAATCGCCTGTGACACAGCCACAGCCTCGACACCGGGATAACGGCGGAGACGTTTCACTATCTCTACACCCTCCTGCCCCGAAGTCATTTCCGGCTCTCCGGGCTTCACCTCTCCCGAGCGCTTCAATGAGAGCTTATAGCAATGCTCCACGTTGAAGCCGTTCGGTTCGAACATAGGCTGAGTCATGATAGTGACCAAGTCTATTATATACCACAACACCACTGATACAATCACCAGCTCCACTACGAGCCACAAATTGCTGCGCCATTGGGATTTTATCTGTTTTAAGAGTTTTCGTTTCATGACTTTTTCCATCATTTATTGATACCGTTGATTGCTTCCACCGGATTGACATGTGCAGCACGCCATGACGGAATACCGGCACTGAGCAGATTGAGTACGAAGCAGAAGAGGAGTGCCCAGCCAAATATGCTCCAGCTGAAAAGCATCGATGCGTTCAGACTCATTTCCACAGAGTAACCACCCCATGAGAATACCGGCTCATAAAAGAGAGATGTAAACATATAGGACACCACAAATGTCAACACCAATCCTATCAAACCTCCTATCACGGTAACGAAAAGATTTTCCACTAATATTGAGCGCATGATTGAGCTTTTGGTGGCTCCGAATGCTCTGCGCACACCTACTTCGTGACGACGTTGGCGCAGGCGGCTCTGGGTCATGCTCGAAAGGTTGATGGCAGGTACCAACAGGATAATAGCCACAAGAATATAATGAATCATCCGTTCGCTATCCACATCAGGAGTGGTGTTGGTGCCTCTCAAAGCATGCACCTCTTCCTGTACGTAAGGAAATCCGGTATCAACACGACGCCATCCGAATTCTTTGATTTCGTTATTGAATGAAGCATTACGCGAGAGTATCTCCTGGCGCATGGCAGGCACATCCTCGGGAGTCTTTGCCATTGACACCACTGATAGATTACCCCAATACTGGTCAACCTCACTGCCGAACGAAATAGAACCGTTATCAGGATGAACAGGAGTCCAAAGCTGTGCATAGCTCCACCCCATAAGAGGCGACACATCTCTGACCACACCAATTACCTTATAGGGATACTGTTTTATCAGAATGTTTTTGCCAACGGCATCCGGATTTCCAGTCAGCTTACGGGCAAGTGACTCGGTGAGCACCACAACCTTATTGTTATTTTTCACATCAGCCTCGCTGTAAGGCGCACCATAAAGGAACTTGTGGTCAAAGATTTTCCACATATTTTCATCCGAAAAACGCATGTCGGCAACGATAGCAACACCATTTTCACCAATCACGTCAACTGCTTCAAAATCACTGTTGAGTATTGAAACGACTTCGGGGGTCTTGAGGTCGCCATAAAGCTTGTCGATTGCTTTAAGGCTAAGCTTGCTGCTGCCACTTCCACCCTCATCACACTCCATGCACAGTCCGTACTCATAGAGCAGACGGTCACGGTTGCTTTCGGGAGCAACGGCTGCAACATTGATTTGCCGAATCATCATCACCACCATCACAAGCATGATTGCAAGCGCGGTACCGATGATTGACACCGTCCCGATGACTGGCTGAGTCCGCAAATCATATATTATCTGTTTTATAAATTTCATCTCACTTAGGAATTAGGAGGAGATTGGAGTTAATTACCCTATCTGACGACCGTCAAAGAACATCATGATTCTATCGGTCAGTTTAGCCTGCACTTCATTGTGGGTCACCATCACGATGGTGCGTCCATCTTTCTTGTTAAGGTCATGCAGCAGGTCCATAACCTCGGCACCCATCTTTGAGTCAAGATTACCGGTAGGTTCGTCAGCAAGAATAATCTCAGGATTACCCACAATAGCGCGGGCTATCGCCACTCTCTGGCACTGACCACCCGAAAGCTGCGCGGGCATGTGACGTGAGCGGTGTGTGAGACCTACACGCTCAAGCACCTCGCGCACCATCTGTTTGCGCTGGCTCTCGGAGATGCCGGAGCGGTAGATGAGGGGAAGCTCTATATTATCGGTCACATTGAGCGAGGGGATGAGGTGGAAGCTCTGGAACACAAATCCGATATTCTTGTTACGGAAGGCAGCCAATTCACTGTCCTTCATCTTGCCTATCACGGTGCCCGCTATTTCAACAGTTCCCGAAGTAGGAGTATCGAGCAGACCCACCACATTGAGCAGGGTTGACTTTCCGCATCCCGACGGACCCATCACTGACACAAATTCACCCTTTTCCACTGCGATGTTGACATTTTCCAATGCTTGTGTTTCAATCTCGTTAGTACGATAGATTTTGTTTACTTCAGTAAGTTTAATGATTGACATAATGTAGAGTATATTAGATAGTTACTTAATTCAGTTTATTATATTTTCGGGGAGAGAGTTATTTTCTTATTTTCACACGCTGTGAATTTTTGAAATCGTTCATGTCGCTTATCACCACACGGTCGCCCTGATTGAGACCTTCCACCACTTCGACAAATTCATAGTTGCTGTCGCCAAGGCGCACCTTGCGCTTCACAATCTCATTGTCGCCATCGGCAACGAACATTTCATATAGACCGGGGCCCATATAATAGGAACCGTTGCGGATGCGGAGTATATCATCCTTGATGTCACACATCACATATACATCGGTCTTCAAACCCGAGCGCAATCTGGGATAATCGTCAACATCGAGCTTGATGGTAAATGCGATTACACCGTTAGTACTGAGAGGGGTGATGTTTGACACCTTTCCGCGAAGCACCTCTTTGCCTATCTTGACATTCGCCGGTGAACCTACCGCCACTCTTTCGCCATAGCTGTCGGCAATCTCGGCATCAACACTGAAATGCGTGAGGTCACTGACCACTGCCAATTTCTGTCCCTGTGAGATTTGGCTACCAATCTCTTTATTTATATATGTGAGTGTGGCTGCACGGGGCGACTTGATACGCGCATCCTCCAGTGTGCGGCGCTGTTCACTGAGGTTCTTTTCAAACACACTGAGTTCCAGCTGCTTCGATTTATATTCCGCATCCTTTACCTGACGCTCATTCACAAGCTGCTGACGGAGTTGCTCCAGCTCGAGCTTACCGGTATTGTAGGCGAGTTCCGCTTCACGCACCTTATCGCCAGTTCCCGAGCCGAGGCTATCGAGACGTCGTTCATTCTTCACCTCAGCTTCAAGACGATTGACGCTCATCTCCTTTACCTTTATCTGCATCTCCAGATTGCGAAGATAGGTCGAGATATTGAGTCGTGTCTGCTGCATGTCGAGCTGCTTCATCTGCATTTCATCAGTCATCTTGTTGAGTTCGGTTTCCGCCGACTGTAGGTCAAGGCGAAGCAACGGGGTCCCCTCGAGCACACTGTCACCGCTCTGACAGTACACCTCCACTATACGTGTTGATATCGGAGAGTTGATGATTTCCTCAAACGCCGGCACCACTTTTCCCGATGCACTTACAGAGGTTTCAATCGAACTACGCTCCACTTCGGAGAAGTTAAGGTCGGACATCTTCACACTTTTACGTAGCGATGTGAACACTCCAACCATCACTGCTACCACAAACACTATTGCGGCAGCCCATTTCAACCAGCTTTTACGACGCGCCTTCATGCGCTCTTCCTTAGGTATCTCTCTGTCCATTGTTATTTTTTGTGATATGATTTTTTATTTCAAAATTATGCCAATATATGTAGCAACAACCGTGCCAAACTCTTAAATCGCTAATTATAAAACGTTTACCGTATTTGCAAAGTGTCCGTTTTCGGACACTTGTCCGAAAACGGACATCAAAATCGGACACTCACCTCCGAATCGGACTAAAAAACTTTTTCCTTCGGACTAAAAATTTTCCACTCCGATTACCTTGTACCCGGAAAGAGTACAGCGCGAGCAGACTATAGGGAGATTTTAATTTCAGAAAGCATTTTTTAATTATGGTGAGACCCTTATTTAATAATAAATGTTAAAACGTCCTACACGTTACCATACATAGTTTTTTTATGTTTTTGCACTCAGTATGAGTGATTTTTCGGAAAAAATGCTTACCTTTGCGGTCTGAAAACGAAAACTTTATAAGGAATGGACAAAAAACCTGCTACACTTGTCCCCGATTTGCTATTTGAAGTCAGTTGGGAAGTGTGTAACAAGATTGGCGGTATATACACCGTCCTGTCTACCAAAGCCAAAACTCTCCAGAAGATAGACAAAGATAAGACTGTATTTATTGGTCCCGACGTATGGTCGGAGGAGAATCCTTCTCCCTGGTTCACTGAATGTACTGTCACAGGTCTTTCCGCCTGGGCAAAGTCAGCAAAATTACCTTACGATATTAAAGTACGCATCGGCCGATGGGAAATTCCCGGTCGCCCCATAGCAATTTTAGTAAAGTTCGATGGTCTTTACTCTGTCAAGGACCAATTCTATGGCGAGATGTGGAATCGTTTCGGAGTAGATTCACTTCACGCTTACGGCGACTACGACGAAGGTTGTGCCTTCGCTCTCGCCTCAGGCATGGTGATTGAGTCGATTGTCAACAGTGGTTTAGGCGGCGATAACATCGTGGCTCACTTTGATGAATGGACCACCGGAATGGGTCTTCTCTATGTAAAATGGAAACTTCCTCAGGTAGCTACTGTCTTCACAACACATGCCACAAGCATAGGCAGAAGCATCTGCGGCAATAATAAACCCCTCTACGATTACCTGCAAGGCTACAACGGCGACCAGATGGCCCGCGAGCTCAACATGGAGGCAAAGCACTCGCTCGAAAAGGCCGCCGCCCACAAGGCCGACGCCTTCACCACCGTCAGCGAAATCACCGCCCGCGAGTGCGAGCAGCTCCTCGAGCGCCGTCCCGACGTGGTGACCCCCAACGGATTTGAGAAAAACTTTGTACCTGCCGCTGCAAAATATCCCGCAGCGCGTGCTGAAGCCCGCGAGACTATGCTCAATGTCGCATCGGCTCTCACCGGTCAGAAGTATGACCACAACACATTCATAGTTGTGACAAGCGGACGCTGTGAGTACAGGAACAAAGGCATAGACCTCTTCCTTGATTCATGCGCCACACTGGAAAATTGCGAAATCTGTCGCAACGTGCTGGCATTCGTGATGGTACCCGCATGGTCAAAGGAACCCCGCGCAGACCTTTCTGCCCGCATAGCCGCCACCGCCGGCAAAAAGCGAATCAAAGCTGCCGACAAAGCTCCGCTCGATGAACCGGTAATAACCCACTGGCTCAACAATCCGGAAAGCGACCCTATAATCAACCGCATCAAGCAGCTCGGCTTCGCCGACACCAACCGCCGCGTCAACGTGATTTACGTGCCTTGTTACCTGAATGGCACCGACGGCATATTCAACAAGAGCTACTACGACCTTATCATCGGCGCTGACGCCACTGTATTCCCCTCATACTATGAACCATGGGGTTATACTCCGCTTGAAAGCGTGGCATTCGGTGTTCCTACCGTCACCACCTCACTCTCAGGCTTCGGTCAATGGGCACTCGAGGCGTTCGACAATTACTTTGACGAATGTGGCGTGAACGTGATAGGCAGAGGCGACTCCAACTACTCCGGAGTGGTGGAAAGCGTAGCACACTCCATCGAGTATCTGACATGCGCATCCGAAAAAGAGTACAAAAAGATACAGAAAGCAGCCATGAAGACAGCTGCAGCTGCATCATGGGCTAACTTCATAAAATATTACGAGGAGGCTTACGACATTGCCTTACGTAAAGTCAAATAACTAACCGAAACGCACCTAACTGAAGTACGTTATCAAAATTGAATTACAATTTCTAATCCTTTAAATATGAAACTACCTGTAAGTAAATCAAATGCTCCCGTATGGCGCGACATCACAGTGAAGGCGCAGCTTCCCGAAGCATTGAAACCACTTGAAACGCTGTCCCGCAACCTCTGGTGGGTGTGGAACAGCGAAGGCAAAAACCTCTTCCGCGACCTTGACCCGGACCTCTGGCGCGCAACCGGCGAAAACCCCGTGATGCTCCTCCAGCAGCTCTCCTCCGAGCGCCTCGACGAGATTATGGCCGACAAGGAGATGATGGACCGCATCCAGCATGTCTACGACATGTTCAAGGATTACATGGCCAAGCCCATGCGCAAGGACATCCCCTCGGTGTCTTACTTCTCGATGGAGTATGGCCTCTGCAACTGCCTCAAGATCTACTCCGGCGGTCTCGGTGTGCTCGCCGGCGACTATATCAAGGAAGCTTCCGACAGCTGCGTCGACATGACCGCCATCGGCTTCCTCTACCGCTACGGCTACTTCACCCAGACACTCAGCGTCGACGGTCAGCAGATCGCCAACTACGAGCCCCAGAACTTCAACCAGCTCCCCATCGAGCAGGTGGTCGACGAGAACGGCCACCCCGTGATCCTCGAGGTGCCCTACCCCGGCCGCATCATCTACAGCCACATCTGGCGCGTCAACGTGGGCCGCATGAAGCTCTACCTGCTCGACACCGACTTCGACATGAACAGCGAGTTTGACCGCTCCATCACCCACCAGCTCTATGGCGGCGACTGGGAAAACCGCATCAAGCAGGAATATCTCCTCGGCATCGGCGGTGTGCTCGCTCTCAAGAAACTCGGCATCAACCACACCATCTATCACGCCAACGAAGGTCACGCAGCACTGCTCAACCTCCAGCGTCTCGTCGACTATGTAGAGAAGGGCCTCGACTTCAACACTGCCCTCGAGCTCGTGCGCTCGTCAGCGCTCTATACCGTACACACCCCCGTGCCCGCAGGCCACGACTACTTCGACGAGGGCCTCGCACACAAATACCTCAACGAGTTCCCCGCACGTCTCGGCATCTCTTGGCAGGACCTCATGAACATGGGCCGCGAGAACCCCGACAGCCAGGACCGCTTCTCGATGAGCGTATTCGCCCTCAACACCTGCCAGGAGGCCAACGGCGTGAGCTGGCTCCACGGCGAAGTGTCGAAGAAGATGTTTGCCGGTCTTTGGAAAGGCTACACTTGGGAAGAGAGCCACGTAGGCTACGTCACCAACGGTGTGCACATGCCCACATGGGCCGCCAGCGAATGGAAGGCATTCTACGCCGAACACCTCGGCGAGCAGGTATTCGACCACCAGAGCGACCCCAAGGCTTGGGAAGGCATCTTCAAGGTGAAAGACGAGGAGATCTGGAACATGCGCATGACCCTCAAGAACAAGTTCATCAACTTCGTCAAGCGCGACTTCAAGGCCAAATGGCTCGCCAACCAGGGCGATCCCTCGGCCGTGATCAAGATTCTCGAGAAGATCAACCCCAACGCCCTCATCATCGGCTTCGCCCGCCGCTTCGCCACCTACAAGCGCGCACACCTGCTCTTCACCGACCTCGACCGTCTCGCACGCATCGTCAACAACGAGCAGTTCCCCGTGCAGTTCGTATTCTCCGGCAAGGCTCACCCCGCCGACGGCGCCGGCCAGGGCCTCATCAAGCGCATCATGGAGATCTCGCGCATGCCCCAGTTCCAGGGCAAGATCATCTTCCTTGAAGACTACAACATGATTGTGGCCAAGCGTCTCGTCACCGGTGTGGACATCTGGCTCAACACCCCCACCCGTCCCCTCGAGGCTTCCGGCACATCCGGCGAAAAGGCCGAGATGAACGGTGTGCTCAACTTCTCAGTGCTCGACGGATGGTGGTATGAAGGCTACCGTCTCGACGAAAAGGCCGGCTGGGCTCTCACCGACAAGCGCACCTACACCGACCAGGGCCAGCAGGACAAGCTCGACGCCGCCACCATCTACTCGATGCTCGAAAACGAGATCATCCCCCTCTACTTCGCCAAGAACTCAAAGGGCTACTCGCCCGAGTGGATTCAGTACATCAAGCGCTCTATCGGCCACATCGCTCCCCAGTACACCATGCAGCGCATGATCGAGGACTACATCGAACGCTTCTACGAGCCCGAAGCAAAGCGTTTCGACAAGCTCTCAGCCGACGGCGACAAGCTCGCCAAGGAAATCGCTGCCTGGAAAGAAAAAGTGGCTGCCGCTTGGGATGGCATCAACGTAATCGAATGCACCACCAAGGAGGACCTCCACCAGAACTGCCAGACAGGTCAGACTTTCACCACAATCGTGAAGGTTGACGCCAACGGTCTCGCTGACGACCTCGGTCTTGAACTCGTGATTGACAAGTTCCAGGACAACACTGAAAAGCGCGTGGCTTCAATCCCCTTCGAGATTGTATCCAAGGAAGGCAATGTAGTGACCTTCGAACTTAAGCACAAGCTCCGCAATCCGGGTGTGTTCCGTTACAGCTACCGTCTGTATCCCACCAACCCGAATCTGCCCCACCGTCAGGACTTCGCGTTCGTACGTTGGATTTAATAGCCGCTTAAGGTTACATACCTATCGATAAATCTACCTCCGGAAACCTCAACAAGAGGTTCCGGAGGTATTTTTTATATGCTTGCCGCCGTTATTTCCCTCCTAAAGAGCTCTTTTCACTACAAATCACATCAAATTAGCCTGAAAAGGGAAATACATGCTAAAGAACATAAAAAAAGTTTAAACCTCTCGCTAAGTTGCGCCGTTGTTTTTATATCGCTACGTAATTCAGCCATTCATCGACCGATATGCGCGGCAAATCTAACAAACAATCATCAACCATCTCTTAATTTTACAACAGACATGAAGACTCTACACGTTTCACTTCTCCGCAGTGCCGCTTGCGCACTTTTCGTTGGTCTGGCATCCATGGCATTCGCCCAGGAAGCCGCTCCTGCTAAAAAAATCAAGGACCATCGCACTAATCCCGAACTATTCTTCCTTCAGGAAGGCGATGTACCAAATAGCCTGCTGCTCCTGCCCGCCCCACCGGATGGCGCTTCAATTACATTCCTCAATGACCAGGCCCGTTACACATGGGGCAAAACCATGCGCAATACCCCTCGTGGCGACCAGGCTGTGACTGATGCCAGAGTGGAAGGCAACGGTGTTCCCGAAGCTTTCTCTGAAGCTTTCGGCATTGAGATTAGCGAGGATGAAACTCCCGAAATTCTGAAACTTGTCATCGGCATGCGCGAGGATGCCGGCGACCTCGGAACCCGCGAGGCAAAGAATTACTACAACCGCCAACGCCCCTTCTCATTCTACGATGAAGACACCTGTAACCCCGAGCAACAGGAGGAACTCTCCACCAATGGGTCATATCCTTCAGGTCATACCTCAATCGGATGGGCGACAGCTCTCGTGCTTGCTGAAATCAATCCCGAGCGTCAGAATGAAATATTGAAACGAGGCTATGAGATGGGCGAAAGCCGAGTTATATGCGGCTACCATTTCCAGAGCGACGTAGACGCCGGACGCATCACCGGTGCTGTCACAGTAGCTCGACTTCATGCAGACCCGGCTTTCCAGCAACAGCTTGGTAAAGCAAAAGCCGAATTCAAAAAACTGAAGAAAGCCGGCAAGGTAGCGAAAGGAACACCTGTACCTACCCCCACCACAACCGACTGATAAAACACATTCCCGTGCCAACCTATCTTTTTTCTGACACGCATCATTAACCATTCCTCTCTCCCCACCCCCATTCTTCTTTATCATACTTACCAATAGGTTTATTTAAACCTCTAAAAACTATTCCGCAATGAAAGCTTTAATGATAGCATGCGCGGTGGCATCGCTTTGCACTTTTTCAGCGCTTGCCGACGACGATAACACACCGAAATTCAGCATCAAACCTACCGGACGTATCCTTATGGACGGTGCAGTCTATATGGGAGGCAACAGTAAAATCGAGAACGACGAGGATACCAAATTCGTGGATGGCGTTGCCATTCCCGACCTACGACTCGGAGCCAAAGCAAGCTATGGCAAATGGAAAGCCAAAATTGATGTAGGCTTCGGCTACGGCAAGGTTGGTCTGAAAGACACATATATCGAATATGACATCAATGAGTCAAACCTGATACGTGGCGGTTACTTCGTGCCGCAATGGGGACTCAACTCCGAGACAAGTTCCTCAATGAAACCCTCATACGAGGAGCCTACCTCCAACGAGTTTTTCTATGCCAACCCTCGTCTCCTCGCCCTCATGTGGGTATATGACAAGGGAAAATACTTCGCCGGCACATCTGTATTCACCGAAGCTGCCGCTATGACCAACAATGCCACTGCAATGGGCAAACAGTCATGGGGTGTGCAGACCAGGCTTCTGTTCCGTCCTAACCATGTGGATGGCGACGTGCTGCAACTCGGTTGTTCCTTCAACTATTCTTCACCCAACAATGATGAGCATAACGGTTTCTCATATTCTGCCAACTTCCCCAGCCGCGTGTCAAAAGTGACTGACCTTTCGGCTACCGTCGACCACGCCAAGGGTTCTTTCAAGCTCTCACCTGAGTTCCTCCTCATCAAGGGTAATGTTGCGTTTGAGGCACAGTACTATTACATGAATGTAATCCGCAAGGATGGCTTCAAGAACTTCAAGGCTCACGGTGCCTACGGAATGTTCCGTACACTTCTTATCGGCTCTCAGTACACCTATACCCATGCCGATGCAGGTGTGGCAACTCCTGCCGCCCGTTCCCTCGAGATGGTGCTCGGCTACAACTACACCAAGGCTTCCGACTCGGCAGCCGGCGTGTGGGGCGGTATCAGCCAGGACGCCAACTGCACGTTCAACTATTATATCAATTCATGGATGATAGCCCGTCTGCGCTACTCGTATACCACGGTACGCAACCGCAGGGTCGAGAATCTGCTTCCCAAACGACATGTCAACATCCTTGAGGCCCGCCTTCAGATAATATTCTGATAATCCCATACCGCTCTCTGAGCGCACGAAAAAACAAGAAAGAGACACTCGGAAATTACTGACCCGAGTGTCTCTTTCTTACTTTATATTCAATCTATACTTCTTTTACCGATTTGACCGAGCCTCTATTTGGAGGTCATTATCTGAAGCACCAGACGGTCAGTCTCAGTCATGGCCTCACGACCTATTGAGGTGAGATTATGAATTGTGGCATCCACATCCTCGCTAACTATACCCTCGGCTGAGGTGACACATTTGCCGTTCATGGCAAGCATAGCCGACATCATGGCAGTGGTTACACCTGATGAAATCTTCAAGGCACACGAAGGCTTTGCTCCGTCGCATATCATACCTGTCAGATTGGCTATCATATTCTTGATTGAGGCACACACTTCATGGAAGCCGCCACCCATCAGGTAAACGATAGCTCCGGATGCTCCGGTCGAAGCCACTACGCATCCGCATAGTGCCGACAAACGTCCAAGACTCTGTTTTATATATATACTGGTGAGATGACTGAGTATAAGCGCCCGTATAGTCTGCTCCTCTGTAGCATTCATATCCTCGGCAAAGCTCACCACCGGCATGGTGGCGGTAATACCCTGATTGCCGCTACCGGAGTTTGACATCACAGCTATCGGCGCGCCACCCATGCGGGCATCGCATGCTGCAGAGGTGTAGGATATCATGTGTTCCACGGGTGTATCACCGTAGTATTTCAATCCATAACGACGGATAGTTGCTCCTAATGAGTGTCCGTAGTCACCATCAAGCGCGGTTTGCGATGCAGCCATATTCAGCTTCTTAGCCTCCAGAATGAATTCTATCTCCTCAAGAGGGGCTTCAGTAGCAAACTCATAGATGGTAGCCATATCGAGAGCTATATCATCGGTAGCCTCGGCTGCATCCCCGCGAGCCTCCTCGCTATGGAGCAGACGGTCTCCTTGCTGCAGGAGCACAAAATGTGTATGCTCACACGATATGACCGCGCGGGCACTATTTCCCGCTTCATCGTAGACGGTTACGTCAATATGTAGTTTAGAAGGAGCATCGGCATCGAGCTTAATATCAATCCTACCCTCTCCGATATATTTCTTACCACGCTCCACAGCCTCCGGATTGACATCACGGAGCACTTCAAGTCCGTATTCTGATTTACCAATCAAAGCGCCGAGAGCCATAGCTATCGGCAGCCCAATCATTCCGGTACCGGGAATACCGACACCCATAGCGTTTTTCAGGATATTACTGCTAAGCCGTGCCTCCATCCGTGATGGCATAGCGCCGAGAAGCTCGGTGGCTTTCGACACACATAGGGCCACTGCCACTGGTTCGGTACATCCAATAGCCGGCACCACTTCCCGCTTGATTAATGAGATTATTTTATCTCTCTTTTCTTTATTTATCATACTATTCACACTCAGCTTCCTAAATTTAAGGACAAATTTTCATGGCAAAGTTACACCATTTCACCGTCACCTCCAAACTATCAGCCTAACAAATCCAAATGGCAATGTCAATCTCTTTCATAGCCTTCTCCTCACATAACAATATTTACAGCCACGCCCTAAAAAAAGACCCCGGCACCGCATGGCACCGGGGTTGACAAAGAGTATCTCTATTGATGTCTGTCCTTATTCCAAATATCCGAATGAACGGAGCTTATTTTCGCGGTTTCGCCAGTTAGGCTCTACCTTTACAAAAAGTTCAAGGAACACACTCTTGCCGAAGAACTTCTCGATATCCTTACGGGCATCCATGCCCACTTTCTTGATTTTGCTTCCGGCATGACCGATTATGATACCTTTCTGGCTGTCACGTTCCACATAAATTACAGCCATGATATGAATGGAATTCTCCTTCTCCTCAAATTTTTCAACGATTACCTCCACAGAGTAAGGTATTTCCTTCTCATACTGGAGCAATATTTTCTCACGGATTATCTCGGTGACGAAGAATCGTGCCGGTTTGTCAGTCAGCGCATCCTTGCCGAAATAGGGCGCAGATACGGGAAGAAGTTCCACTATACGGTTGAGCAGATTATCAACATTAAAGCGCTCCTTTGCTGAAATCGGGAATATCTCGGCATTAGGAAGAATACCCTGCCATTTCTCGGTGAGCTCCTCGAGCTGCACCTGCACTTTTACAAGGTCAATCTTGTTGATTACCAACAGTACCGGAATTTTCTCCTTAGCTACCTTGGCGAGGAAATCGGCATTCTTGGAGGGATCCTCTACCACATCAGTCACGTAAATCAGCACATCGGCATCCACGAGGGCGCCTTCACTGAAATTCAGCATGCTTTCCTGAAGCTTATACTTAGGAGTAAGCACACCCGGGGTGTCGGAAAACACTATCTGATAATCAGGGGTGTTCACAATGCCCATTATACGGTGGCGTGTGGTCTGCGCCTTGGAAGTTATGATACTTATGCGTTCACCCACGAGGTCATTCATAAGAGTTGACTTACCTACGTTAGGGTTACCTACTATGTTGACAAATCCTGCTTTATGTTCCATTGATGATTATATTTTTTATATTCTTAAGTAGATGTTCAATTTAAATGAATACCATATCCGTTTTTAATGAATGTCGTATTCAATATTCAGATAATTACAGTAGCGGTTTAAGTCGAACAGCTACTCATGATATTAAAACAAAAATAGCACCTAAAAAGATGCTATTCTTGTAAAATTTATTGGATTTCGCCAATATAAGGTCTCGGGATTAGAGGTCCCAGATGATGTAGAGAGCGCCCCAAGTGAAACCTGCGCCGAAGGCAGTAAGTATCACACGGTCACCCTTCTTAAGACGATTCTTGTATTCGTCAAGACAGAGAGGTATGGAGGCTGCCGATGTGTTGCCGTACTTTTCGATATTGACAAGCACTTTCTCATTGTCGATGCCGAGACGAGAGCCTACAGCCTCGATGATACGTAGATTTGCCTGATGGGGGATAAACCAGTCCACATCCTCAATAGTGAGGTCATTGCGCTTCATCACCTCAAGTGAAGATTCGAGCATGTCGGTCACAGCGTTCTTGTAGACGTTGCGTCCGTCCTGAATAACATAGTGCTGCTGCGCGTCGATAGTCTCGTGCGATGCGGGAAGAGCGGAACCGCCGGCAGGCATCCAGAGATGTTCGAGGCCCTGACCGTCGATATGGAACACGCCGTCGATGATACCGACATTCTCCTCGGTAGGTTCGAGAAGCATCGCACCTGCACCGTCGCCAAACAAAGGACATGTGGCACGGTCAGTATAGTTGGTCATTGACGACATCTTTTCAGCTGCCACAACAACCACCTTCTTGCGGAGACCTGACTTGATGTATGCGGCGCCATCCTCGAGTGCTACGAGGAAGCCGGCACATGCAGCCTGGATATCGTAAGAATAAGCATTTGTAAGACCTACGTTGTGGGCGATGATTGAGCCGGTGGAAGGGAAACGGTAGTCGGGATTGGAAGTAGCGCAAATCAGCAGGTCAACTTCCTCGGGCTTGGTGCCGGTTGATTCCAACAGACGTTCCACAGCCTTGATGCCGAGAAACGACGAACCCTTAGAAGGGTCACGAAGTATACGGCGCTCTTTTATGCCGACACGGGTGGTAATCCACTCATCGTTTGTGTCCACCATTTTAGATAACATTTCGTTATCAAGGATATCATCGGGAGCATACGAAGCAAGTCCCGTAATGCGAGCATTGAGCATAATTTTGTTGTTTAGAGCGTGTCTAATAGATTGACCGGGCATATAAAAAATCACACGCAGACCCGGTCAGAGCTGCGCGAGATTTTCGTTAGACACCAGTCGGTTAAACTGCTGCAGTTTTTTCGATTGCGATGCGTCCGCGGTAGTATCCGCATTCACCACATACTGTGTGATAAAGATGCCATGAACCACAGTTGGGGCAGAGTGCCAAGGTGGGAACAACAGCCTTATCGTGTGTACGACGCTTCGCTGTACGAGTCTTTGATTGTTTTCGTTTAGGATGTGCCATGACTTTATTGTATTATTTTGTTATCGTAAGAAATGTAATAATTCTCGTTGGTTAAATCGGTCTATTATCTTCGTCCTCTCAACCTTCGTTGTCAGAGTCGGACTGAATTGACAGCTTCTTGAGTCCATCCCACCTCGGGTCAGTAGGAGCCTGCTCGGTGTCGTCGGGAGCGGAATCCATTGTCTCCATCTCATCCATGAGCTGGTCTGCAAGTTCGGCATCTTCATCATCGCCTTTTGTGGCGCGGTGCTTGCGGAGCAACGCACTCATGGCGCGGTTGCACTTCCCAAGCGGATGCACATGCTTCACCGGAATGGCGAGCGATGCAGTGTCATAAATCATGTATGACACGTTAAGATAGTTGTCACTTTCGGGTATTACCAGAAGTTCGTCGGTTTCGGAATAGTCCGCACCATACTTTACGGCAATATCATACGTGGCGTCGATAGGCTGGAGCAAATCGTCCAGACAACGGTCACATATTAACGTAACAGTACCGAACACATGAAAGGCAAGATTGTAGATATCATGCTTATGTGTCACAGTCAGCTTGACCGTCAGGTCAGCGTCATGGATGTCGGCACTTTCCATGTTTACGAAAAACTGTTTCCCGAGATGATACTCAAATTCCTGAGTCCCTTCGGGTATGTTTTTCAATGTAAGGCGAAATTCTGAAAATTTTCCCACAACAATATTGGTTGAAAAAACTGTGCAAAGGTAGACAAAATCTTTTAGATTTCAAAATATTACCAATATTTTTCTATCTTCTTATTTCTTTCGCTCAAACTTCCCGCCATTCCAAGTGTAGACAAGCTGCTGCACGAGGTAAGGAGAAATTGACTCGTAGACCTCTTTGTCGAGAAATTTGGAAATGTTGTTTGTGAGCACCAGCTGACCGCTCGCCGGGTCATATTTGTATGACACAAGCATGAAAGGCACCTGCATCTCCACTTCAGCCTTATGGGATTGTCCATCAGCGGTGAGCCATTCCTTCCATCCGGGTTTGCTGAAGAGCCAGTTGGTACCTTTGGCATCGATAAGTCCCCAGCTTCCATCCTTATAGATATAGAATTTCATATTGGAGTCGAGTCCGGGTGCTGCCACTGTATTAATTAGGGCTATTAGTTCCTGTCGTCCATCCTCAAGCATGATGAGCTGCGCTGTGGAGGAGTCAGTCATCTTTATGTTCATATACTCAGGGGTAAGTTCCAATATCTGCGACTTTCCCTCAAGCGCGTTCTGCGAGGGTGTTGACAGACCGTTTTTGAAATAGTCTATCATGTCAAGACGGGTGTTGGAGTCAAGCAAGGGGAACACCGCTCTTGGTGAATTGGCAAAAGCGTCAGCCACATCACTCTTGGCGTAGCAACCTGCTACACCAAGAGCCATCAGCATCCAAAATACTATTTTTCTCATATATTTATAGTTGGGTTGAGGGTTGTTATGGTCAGATACCGGTCACGACCGGTGCCCGGAGGACAAAATAGCCTCATATATATTATGACTGACGCAGCAGCCGAATGTCAATTCCGCAGAAATTATTTTTTCCCTTTGGCTTTGCTTTTCTTATCGGCTATCTTCGAATAGTCGCGCTCGGCATCAGCAATCTCGCTATGTATACGCTTGCCATAGAAATCGGCTCCGGTGAGAGCTCCGACCACCTTGCGTGCATCAGCTTTCTTGACATCAAAAAGTGAGTAAGCGGGGAGAAGGTCAATACGCCCGACGTCCACACGCTTGCCTGTAACAAGCTTGTTGAGCATGTCAATAAGGTTGCCGGCAAAGAACCCGTCACGCTTACCTACATTAATATATATACGTTCCATGCCACGTTCGGCTGTGCGGCGGTCCTTTTCTTTATCATCTTTAGGTCGCTCGGAGAATCTCTCTCCTTTCTTACCCTTGCGCTCACTACGTTCCGGCTTGGCATCGATGAAATCAATCTTAGGCGCGTCCTTGTAATAATCAAGCAGACGGTTGAATTCAAGCGATATCACACGTTTGAGCAAATCTTCCTCCGAAAGCCATTCGAGTTTGCGTGATATACCTTGAAGATAAGGAGCAATCTCGGTTTCATTGACTTTCACACGCTCTATGCGGTCAGCAAGATTATAAAGTTGTTTCTCTATGATATGCTCTGGTGTAGGCACATCCTTATGTTCGAATTTCTTACCGATTATACGTTCTATCTCACGCAGTCTACCTTTCTCCCTTGAATGGATTATAGCAATCGACACACCCGACTTGCCGGCACGACCGGTACGACCGGAGCGGTGAGTATAGACAGCTGTATCATCAGGAAGACCGTAGTTAATCACGTGTGTGAGGTCATCCACGTCAAGTCCACGCGCAGCCACATCGGTAGCAACAAGCAATGATACCACTCTATCGCGGAATTTCTTCATCACTATGTCGCGCTGCTGCTGCGACAGGTCGCCATGCAGTGCCTCGGCATTGTATCCGTCGCGAATCAGGTTGTCGGCCATCTCCTGGGTGTCGCGGCGTGTGCGGCAGAATATGATGGCGTAGATATTGGGCGAATTGTCGGCAATACGTTTCAAGGCAAGATACTTGTCGCGGGCATTGACCATATAATATATGTGGCGCACATTTTCCGCACCCTCGTTGCGTGTACCCACCACTATCTCCTCATAATCCTTCATGTAGCGCTTGGCTATTTTGAGAATGTCAGCAGGCATAGTAGCTGAGAAAAGGAGCATTTTTCTATCCTCGGGCACGTATGAAAGGATTTCCTCTATGGAATCGAGAAAACCCATGTTAAGCATCTCGTCTGCCTCGTCGAGCACCACTGTGTGCACGTCGGCAAGCTTTACCACCCCACGCTTTATGAGGTCGATGAGACGTCCAGGAGTAGCCACTATCACCTGCACTCCGTAGCGCAAGGAGCGGATTTGACTTTCTATGCTCGAACCGCCATAGACAGGGAGTACTTTCACGCCGGGGATATATTTTGAAAAGTCCGCGAGGTCACTGCCTATCTGCAGGCAGAGCTCACGTGTAGGCGCCAGTATAAGCGCCTGTGGGGTCTTGTCGTCAGGATTCACACGCTGCAACACCGGCAACCCGAATGCAGCAGTCTTACCGGTACCTGTCTGTGCAAGTGCCACTATATCGTTTGCATCACCCAGCAGACGGGGGATGACTCTTTCCTGTATAGGCATAGGGGCTTCGAAGCCCAGCTCTTCCACAGCTCTGCGCAGCGGTTCGCTAACGCCAATTTCTTCAAATGTTTTCATTTTCAATACGTTTGTTAATACTAACAGACAGAACGGTCAATTGGTTTTATACCGCAGGTCTGTTCACATAGCCATAGGCTTTATGCCTTGTGGCTATTTTACCTCACCCATTGTGTCGGGTTAAGTTTCTGACGCTCATGTCGGATTTCAAAGTGAAGTATAGTACGGTTGGAGTCCTCGGGGTCAGAATAGATAGTCCCCAAAGGCTGCCCTGCCTTCACTGTGTCACCCTGCTTCACGCCCACACCGGCGAGCCCGGCATAAATGGTTATATACTTGCCATGACGAATCATGACTATGGAGTTAAAGCCATCCTGCTTGAATATAGCCGATACTTTTCCTGCAAATACCGCACGCGCCTGCGCTCCTCTGCCTACTTCTATGTCAATACCCGAATTATCGGTTTCAACATGCCGGAGTGTCGGATGTGGCTGACGTCCGAATTTGCGCACTATCTTATAGCTTCCGGCTACGGGAAACAACAGTCGACCTTTATTGTTAGCAAAGGAGCCGCTGAGCTCGGCAGCCGAAGTCTGTGCCGCGGTCTGAGTCTTGGCATTTGCCGATGCCACATCCTTTGCCGAAGGCGTGGTTCCGGCGGCACCGTCATTCTTACCCTTATTCTTATTTCCGGACGCGGCAGCCTGTTCCTTACGCTTCTTCTCAGCCTCCTCGCGGGCTATGCGTGCCTGCTCGGCGGCGATAAGACGGTCAAGTTCCTTGTCAAGGGCGGCGGCACGGCGTTTGTGCTCCGTGAGAGCCGCACGTAGTGAGGCATCCTCCTTCCGAAGGTTGTTGACCATCATGTTTGATTCATCCTGCTGCCGCGCAAGCAACCTTTGCGCCTCCTCAGCCTTGCGATAGGCTGTGCTCTGGCTATGCTTCAGTGATGAAAGATGCGCGCGGCGTTCCTCCACCCGCTTAATCGCCTCCTCTATATCGGCTGTCTTACGGTCGCGCCATGACGAGAACTGACGCAGATACCTGATGCGGCGGTAAGCCTCACCGAAATCCTTGGAGGAGAAGATAAACGTGAGCATATCCATCTCCCCGTAATGAGGCTGCATCTGCTTCAACGCCTGTACATAAGCCTGACGCATATTATCAAGTTCCTTCTCCAGCACGGTGATAGAGTCGGAAGTGATGGATATTTGTGTACCCAAAGAGTCAACGGTAGCACGGAGACTATGCACCACGGCCTTGTTTGACTCAATGTCGGCATTAAGCGAATTCAATTTGTTGAGCTGACGGTTTAGCTCCTTTTCGTTAGTCTTTATCTTGGTAGTGGTCTCGGATATGCGGCGCTGTGTGGTGTTCTTATCCTTCTTCACCGATTCCATACTCCGCACTTTGCTGGATTTACGTGTACGTTTAGTGACTTGGGTACTCTTCGTGGTACGTTTCTGACGCTGCGCCTCAGCCGCAGGCACCACAATGAGCAGAGCCATCATCACGATAACGACCCTGAGCAAGCATCTAAACAATGTTGATTTACCCATAGCACCTTATTTCTATACCTGAGAAATCAAATCTTACCGAGACTGTTGAGAATTTTCATCACCTGCGCTTTTGTAACACGGCGATAGCCGCGCGGAGTGCTCCACGACTTGATGCCACCGGTATTCCACTCAGCTTTGTTGAAATTAAATTCAAGTTCCGCATTGAGTGATGTTTTGGATGTGGAGGTCTCTATCTCCGTTGTTCCGGCCACGGCACCCGCTTCGGTATTTTCAAAATCAGAGTAGGTGGCAACAATCGGCTTGCGACCCGGCACGTTGACACTCATGGTGCGCACCCTGTTATCGGGCATCTGCACAGCAAACTCATACGTGATACCTCTCGGAGCACCTGAGGGGGTGATTAACCATTCGCCCTGAGTACCTGCCAGCGAACAGTGCGACACTTCCGGACGAGAATACCCTATCTGGAACATACGTCCCAACAAGAGGTCCTGCAGATTTCCCACGGTAGCGGGGAAATCACCAAGAAAACCGGCTATATCCTCCGCAAAGTAGATTTTATCCATCTTGTAGAGCGCGTAGATTGAGTCGGTGGTGACCATCATCGATGCCACCTCTATACCGAACACTCTCATTGACAGATATATCGACCGTTCGCGTGTCATGGTCATGGTACCGCTCACATTGAACGACTTCGGGCTTTTAAGCTTCAGCTTCACCGGCACTTTTACATCCTGCCAGTCAAGATACGACCCTTCGAGCGATGCAAAACGCTCACGTAACTCTTTTTTTGCCAGAGGGGCATTGGGGTTGGTGACCTCATATCCCGATGGTCCGGTGGCATGCTTCCCGCTTCCGCACGATGCAAGCACCAGCATTGACACAACAGTGATGAACAGATATTTTAATTTCATTTGAAAAAGTATGTTTTATGTTTCACCTTGCGCCCGAGCAGTTCATTGTCGGGGTCAAGCTTCAGAGCGGATTTCCAGAATTCCACCGCCTGTTCCGGCTCTCCATCCATAAAGTAGATGTCTCCAGCATGTTCAAGCAGGTCGGCTGAATCCTCTTCAGTAAGTTCGAGAGTACGGTCAATCACCTCGCGCGCCTTTGCATAATCCTTGCGTTTGAACAGCACCCATGCGTAAGTGTCCATCGAGGTAGGATTGTCAGTCTCAACAGCCATCACCTTTTCTATCATGCTGAGTGCTTCATCGAGGTCCTTACCCTCACACGCCAGATAGTAGGCGCAGTTGTTGAGTGCGAGATAATTGGTGGGATTATATAGCAATGCCTTCTTATAATACACAAACGCGGAGTCAGCCATCTCACCGGCATAGAAATTGTCACCTATAGCGCCATAGATGCTCGAGAGAAGCGTCACATCGGTCGAATCGGTGAGGGCAAGACCCTTCTCATACTCCATCGACGCCATATCACGCTTACCCTGCTGCGAATAGATGGAACCGAGCACAAGATACTGCTTGGCATTCTCAGGATAGTAACGCAACGACCTTATCACCGCCTCCTCGGCTTTCTCGAGATTCTCTTCCTGAAGGTAGAGCGAGGTGAGCATCTCCCACCCTTCTTCGTCGGCAGGGTCAAGGTCAAGTGTTAGTTCCTCCTGAGCAGCCGCGCCGGCATAGTCCTTGGCGATGATGAGATAGCGGGCATACATGTCGTGAAGGTCATGTTCATGGGGATGCTGGTCTATGATTACATCAAAAAGCTGACGTATGCGGGGCTGCTGCACACTGTCGTTGTACATTTCCTGAATGTAACTGCGAAGTATCACAAGCTTAGTATCCACATCAAGATTATCCTGTTTAAGTGCCTGGAACACCTCGCTGTCAAATGCCGCAGAGTCACCGAGCGACTTATAGAACTGCGCCCTTGAATAGTATGCCAGACCGCTTGACGGGTCTATGTCACACGCTTTGTCATAAAATCCCTTTGCCTCTTCGTTGTGTTTGAACATCGAGTAGATATCCCCCGAGAACACGAGGTAATCCACACTGTTTGGGCTCGACGCGCGCAGCTCATCCACCTCACTGAGTATGCTGGAAGTATCGTTGGCATTATAGTAGAGCTGGATTTTTTTTGTAGAAAGCGGTATGCTCTTTCCGGTCAGCGCTTCAAGAGAGTCATAAACGGCTATGGCTCTGTTGCGGTCCTCCTCGCCACCACCCAGTCCAAGGGTCTGTGCATAGCGATAGGTCACCTCTTCACGCTCGGGATAACGGGAATGGAGGTCCTTCCACACCCTCAAAGCCTCGTCGCGGTTGAGTAGCTGCTCGTTGAGCAAAGCATATTTCACACTGGCGAAATAGTCACCGGGATTCTTCTCATAATACTCCCGCATCATCTCAACCCCTTCGGCCACCACCATGGAGTCGCCTTCCGAGATGCTGAGTACATATCCGGCGAGTTCCTCGCCTATCTCCTCATCCTCGGGGTTAAGCTCTCGTGCACGCTGTAGCAATTCGAAAGCGGCATCGCCGTTACCCTGCGACTTCACTCTCAGCGCTTCCAGATAGAGATAATCAGCCTTGCGTACATCCTGCTCGGTGGGTCCGCGGCGTGTCTTGGCAATGGCGGTCAGGAATCCGAGCGCCATAATGGCAAGTACTATAAACGGGAGTTTTTTCATAAATCAAAATTTCTGATAAAGGGATGGATTACTTCACACCTGTATGACCGAATGCGCCGTCACCCCTCTCGGTTTCATCGATGCGGCTCACGGGTTCCCAGGTCACATGCACATACACCTTCACCACAAGCTGCGCTATGCGCTCGCCATCGGTGATGGTATATGGTTCGTTGGAGAGATTGATAGCTATGATACCTATCTCGCCGCGATAGTCGGCGTCAATGGTTCCTGGTGTGTTGACCAGCGAAATACCATGTTTAAGCGCCAATCCTGAACGTGGACGCACCTGGCATTCATATCCCACCGGAAGCTGCATGCGCAGTCCGGTCGGTATCAGCGCTCTCTGCAGAGGCTGAAGTGTGAGAGGTTCGCTGAGTTTGGCGCGCACATCCATTCCGGCGGCTGAAAATGTTTCGTATGCGGGCAGTTCATGCCCTGAGTCATTGATGATTTTTACTTTGATTCGTTCCATAGAGAAAGTTCACTGAACATGGAGCTGCGGCTTTGGTTTCGCCTCCCAGCCCTCGTTGTTTTGTTAGTTTTGCAATATCCCCCTGCGGGTTAAGGCGTAAGTGTTACGGATATTGTTACGGTTGCCTGATAAACGTGAGTTTGACCCGCTCTTTCTTTTCAACAAGCGAAAGTAACAAAATTCCTTCACATATACGCACTTTTTTTTGAGTTTATTTATATTTCTTTGTAATTTTGCACCTTGGAGAACCCCTGCGGCTCCGGCATATATCTCATTCATGCCTCCGTGGAGGGTCTTTTCCAATCACTTCAGAATTTTAAAAAATTTCTATGTATAGGACTAAAACTTGCGGGGAACTCCGCATAGGCGATGCCGGTCAGGTGGTCACTCTTGCCGGTTGGGTTCAACGTGCCCGTAAAATGGGGGGTATGACTTTTGTAGATATCCGTGACCGTTACGGATTGACACAAGTGGTGTTCAACAACGATATTGACGCTGCCCTCTGCGACGCCGCCAATCACCTCGGACGCGAATTCGTGGTGCAGATTTCCGGAAAAGTGGCTGAGCGTTCAAGTAAGAACCCCAATCTGCCCACCGGCGACATCGAGATCATAGCCACGGACCTCAAGGTGCTCAACCGTAGCGAGGTGCCCCCCTTCACCATCGAGGACGACACCGACGGCGGCGACGACCTGCGCATGAAGTACCGCTATCTCGACCTGCGCCGCAACTGCGTGCGCGCCAACCTCGAGCTGCGCCACCGCATGGCCTTCGAGATACGCCGCTATCTCGACTCCAAGGGCTTCCTCGAGGTGGAGACCCCGGTGCTCATCAAGTCCACTCCCGAGGGTGCGCGCGACTTCGTGGTGCCCTCGCGCATGAACCCCGGCGAGTTCTATGCTCTGCCCCAGTCGCCCCAGACCTTCAAGCAGCTTCTCATGGTCAGCGGTTTCGACCGTTACTTCCAGATTGTGAAATGTTTCCGCGACGAGGACCTCCGCGCCGACCGTCAGCCCGAGTTCACACAGATCGACTGCGAGATGTCGTTTGTCAATCAGGAGGATGTGCTCCAGATGTTCGAGGGTCTCGTGAAACACATATTCAAGTATGTCAAGGATATCGACTTCACCGAGCCTTTCCCCCGCATGACATGGGCCGACGCCATGCGCCTCTACGGTTCCGACAAGCCCGACACCCGTTTCGGCATGGAGTTTGTGGAGATCAAGGACCTCACCGACGGTCATGGTTTCGCCGTGCTCGACGATGCCGAATATGTAGGCACGATCGTAGCTCCCGGCTGCGCAGGCTATACCCGCAAGCAGCTCGACCAGCTCACCGACTTCGTGAAGCGTCCCCAGATTGGCGCCAAGGGCATGATGTGGGTCAAGGTCGAGGAGGACGGCTCCATCAAATCGTCAGTATCGAAATTCTACTCCGAGGATGACCTCCGCAAGTGGGCCGACCGCGCCGGCGCAAAGCCCGGCGACCTGATGCTCATCCTTGCCGGACAGACCATGAAGACCCGCAAGCAGCTCTGCGAGCTCCGTCTCGAGATGGGCTCACGCCTCGGTCTCCGCGACCCGCAGAAGTTCTCATGCCTCTGGGTGGTTGACTTCCCCCTCTTCGAGTGGGACGACGAGACACAGCGCTACTACGCCATGCACCACCCCTTCACCTCGCCCAACCCCGACGATATCGACATGCTCGACACCGACACCGGCGCCGTCCGCGCCACCGCCTACGACATGGTGGTCAACGGCAACGAGCTCGGCGGCGGCTCGATCCGTATCCACGAGGCTGAGCTGCAGGACAAGATGTTCCGCCTGCTCGGTCTCACCGAGGAGGATGCCCAGTACAAGTTCGGCTTCCTGATGAACGCCTTCAAGTATGGCGCGCCCCCTCACGGCGGTCTCGCCTTCGGCTTCGACCGCTTCGTGTCAATCCTCGCCGGCCTCGACTCTATCCGCGACGTCATCGCATTCCCCAAGAACAACTCGGGCCGCGACATGATGATTGACGCGCCATCGGCTATTGACGACTCACAGCTCGACGAACTCCAGATACGACTCGACTTAAAAGAGAAATAAGAAATAGTGCCAACATTCAGAGATATCATCTCAGCCATAGAAGCATTTGCCAACCCCTCGCTCCAGGAATCATGGGACAACACGGGCTGGCAAGTGCGCCCCATGGACCCAGACTCTCCATGCTCGGGCGTAATGACATGTCTTGACGTGACTCCGGCAGTGGTCGATGAAGCCGCAGCCAAGGGGTGTGACCTCATCATATCGCACCATCCGCTGATATTCAAGGGGCTGCGTCATATCACAGGCGAGACACAGGTTGAGACCGCCGTGCTATCAGCCATCCGGACAGGCATAGGAGTCTACTCATCCCACACCGCGTTGGACAGCGCACCCCAAGGTGTGTCACATCGTCTTGCCGCCATGCTCGGACTAACCGACGTGAGCGTGCTCGCCCCACAGCCCGGCTCACCTGACACTGGATTGGGTATAATAGGTCACTTCCCCACACCTCTCACCCGCGAGGAGACGGTGGTCAAGGTTAAAGAGGTCTACGGCTCACCGGTGGTGAGATGCTCAGCAGGCTCCGATGCTTCACAGACTGTCAGGACGCTCGCCCTCACAAGCGGCTCGGGAGGCGAATTCATAACCCGCGCCATAGCTGCGGGCGCCGATGCATACGTCACCTCCGACACCCGCTACCATGACTTCGTCGACTTCGGAAAGCAGATTTTCATCATCGACACCGGGCATTATGAGAGCGAAATATGCACTAAATCAATTTTTTCGGCCATAATCTCCGAAAAATTTCCTAACTTTGCAGTCCGTATGTCCGACACCGAGCAAAATCCGGTAAAATACATATAAATCGAGTATAAAATCCAAATTATATATGGCGACAGAGCAAACCAAAACCGAACAAGCGCTCTCAGTAGAGCAAAGATTGCGTGCTCTCTACGAGCTCCAGACCATCCTGTCGGAAATCGACCGCATCAAGACTATCCGCGGCGAGCTCCCCGGCGAAGTCCGCGACTTGGAAGACAGCATCGAAGGTCTCCACACACGCGTCGAAAAATTCCGCGCCGAAATCGAGGAACTACGTTCCAAGTCAGCTCAGGAAAAACATAAGATTGAAGCGGCTCAGAATCAGATTGCCACCTACAAGCAGCAGCTCGACAATGTCCGCAACAATCGCGAGTTTGATTTGTTATCAAAGGAGATAGAGTTTCAGACCCTCGAAATCCAGCTCTCCGAAAAGCGCATCAACCAGTATGCCCGCGAAATCGAGACCAAGAGCGCTGACATCGCCAACGCTGAGATGACCCTCACTGACCGCAACCACATCCTTGCTGAAAAGCGCCAGCAGCTTGAGGAAATCGTGTCCGAGACCAAGAAGGACGAGGAGCGCCTCCGCCTTCAGGCCAAGGAAATCGAACCCAAGATCGACCCCCGCACCCTCACAGCATTCAAGCGCATCCGCAAGAATGCCCGCAACGGTCTCGGCGTGGTCTACATCCAGCGCAACGCCTGCGGCGGCTGCTTCAACCGCATCCCACCGCAGCGCCAGATGGAGATCAAGATGCACAAGAAAATCATAGTGTGCGAATACTGCGGCCGCATCATGATTGACCCGGAGCTGGCAGGAGTGACCGAGGGTGAAGCTTAATCATCCCACACACACCCACACCAACTCTAAAAAATTTTATTATGGAAAAAATTCTCCCCGGCAAATATGTCGAAATCAGCTACGAACTCTTTGAAGTAGCCCCCGATGGCACCGAAACTGCCGTTCACACCGTTGAACCCACCGAGCCCGAGCGCTTTATATTTGGCGTGACTCCCGGTTTGCTCCGTCCTCTTGAGCTCGCGCTCGAAGGACTCGAAGCCGGTCGTACATTCGATGTGCTCGTCCCCTCTGCCGAAGGTTTCCCCTACAACCCCGACGATGTGGCTGAACTCGACAAGGATATCTTCACAGTCGATGGCAAATTTGACGCCGAAGCCGTGAAGAAAGGTGCTTACATCCCCATGCAGACTGCCGACGGCTTCCGTATTACCGGTAAGGTTCTCGAAGTCACCGACAAAATCGTGAAGATGGACTTCAATCATCCGCTCGTTGGCAAAGACCTCCGCTTCAAAGGCAAAGTAGAAGTGGTGCGCGATGCAACTCCCGAGGAACTCCACCCCACTTGCGGCTGCGGCGGCTGTGGCGGAGGATGCTCCGACAGCTCTTGCGGCGACGGATGCGAAGGCGGCTGCTGCTCCAAGTAATTCATTCAACGAACTCAAGACAAATAAATCAATCATATAAATGGCAACAACTGCAGACTTTAAGAACGGTATGTGCCTCGACATCGACGGCAACTACTTCTTCATCGTTGAATTTCTCCACGTAAAGCCCGGCAAAGGCCCGGCTTTCGTGCGCACCAAACTCAAAAACGTCAAGACCGGCCGTGTCCTCGACAAGACCTGGAACTCAGGCGTGAAGGTCAACGAGGTGCGCATCGAGCGTCGCCCCTACCAGTATCTCTACAAGGATGACATGGGCTACAACTTCATGCACACCGAGACATTCGAGCAGGTAGCCCTCCCCGGCGAAAGCATCGACGGCGTGCAGTTCCTCAAGGAAGGTGACATCTGCGAAGCTATGGTTCACGCCGCTTCCGACACCATCCTCACCTGCGAGATGCCCACCAGCGTGGTTCTCGAAATCACCTACACCGAGCCCGGCATCAAGGGCGACACCGCCACCAACACTCTCAAGCCCGCCACTCTCGAGACCGGCGCTGAGATCCGTGTGCCCCTCTTCTGCAACATCGGCGACAAAGTGCGCGTAGACACCCGCGACGGTTCATACGTGGAACGCGTGAAGGAATAATCGATTGCCCTGAGCAATCTCAGTTATCCAAACGTCCGCTCATCCCGGTAAAAATATTGGCGGGTCAGTACCAATCTGACCCGCCAACTTTTTTGTTATAACTGTATACTGAATTTCCCTCCCCGTCATCAATTCTTAACCCAAATCCCCTCCACTATGTTACTCCCTATAGAGCGTCACCCGTTCCCGCCATTTCTTCCCCACGATGCCAAAGTGCTAATCATGGGCACATTCCCACCAAAACCTATACGCTGGTCCATGGAATTCTATTACCCCAACAAGACCAACGATTTCTGGCGCATTATGGGGCTGATTTTCTATTCCGACCCTTTTCACTTCCGCGATGACGCCACAGGTGCTTTCCGCCGCAACGATATCGAGGCATTTCTACGAGAGAAAGGCATTGCACTCCACGACACTGGGGCTGCTATACGAAGGCTTAAAGATAACGCTGCCGACAAATTTCTTGAAATAGTCGAGCCTGTCAACCTTGCCGCACTCCTTTCTGAGATGCCTGAATGCCGGTTTATCGCTACCACCGGAGAGAAAGCGGCCGGAGTGGTGGCAGAGCTTACATCGACACCGCTCCCGAAAATCGGAGAAATCGTCACCACAGTGTGGGGCGACGAACATCGCCATCTCTCACTCACCCGTATGCCATCCACTTCACGCGCCTACCCGCTCTCCCTCGAAAAGAAAGCAGCCTCTTACCGGCAACTCTTCATTGCCGCCGGCATCCTCCCGGCATAAAACTGTTAATTTACATCTGATTACCCCTCCAAACAAAGTTAATGTATGTTAAAAATTTGGGGGGGGTAATTTTTGGTATTACCTTTGTCTATCTTATTCACTAAAAACCTTAACTGAATCAATTTTCCATATTTTTAGTGTATATCAATCTTTAATATTTACCTAACGCCCTAATCACTAATTTTTTCACAATTATGCAATTTCACAAACCATTTGCAGGATTGCTTTTAACCTTGGGAGTCGCCCTGTCGGCATGTACTACAGACGTAATAGAAGTCCCAAGAGAAGAATTGTACGCGCGCGAATTCATCAAACAATTCGGCGTCGTTGACCCAAACCATGACTGGACTGCAGCAGCTAAATCAAATGTCACTGTCATAACCGAGAAACCAACACGTATCCGTATAACTGCCAAATATAACGGACAAAACTACTTATTTGGCGATTATAACGATGTTTCCAGTCGTCAACAACTCAGCTTCGACCTCCCTGTCGGAGTCTCCACCGTGACTATTCGCGTTGAAGATAAAAAATATACTGTGGCTGTAGGTGAAACTCTTGATTTGACAAAATCCGGTAGAGCACTTCTCGCCGATGAAATTGAATTCTCCTATAGACCCGCTGACAATTACTATTATTTTGACAGCTACCTTCTCGAGGCAATAAATCAATATCTACCCGAAGACCAAAACAATGTTGACAAAGTCATCAGCAATTTCTCTTTTGTATCTAAAGCGAATGAAGATATCACCGTTTATCCTATATATTGGTGGTCGAGCAGTTGCCATACTTTAGGTGTTTATTGGCTTGATGAAAATGATGAATTTCACTGGATGGAGCCTCAGGACGATGGTGGTGAATATCTTATAGGAAATAACCCTGAAGAAATAAAATTCAGCAATAAACAAATGCGTGCAATTTACCGTATTCGCTCAGGAAAGCTTCAATGGTGTCAGAATCCGGGAGAAGATGATGAGAAGAATACCTATCGTCCTATTTATAACGATGAACATTCACCAAACTCTATATCAGATAAGCTTTCAGGCACATATATTACCCATAACAACGGTTATTTTTCATCAAAACCTGTTGGCAGATTTAGAGCTGAAGGTATCACATTCCGTTTCAACAAAGATAATATCAAATTTGGATTTTACATCAAAGTAGGTACACCCAAAAAGGCAACCTACAATGCAAATGGCAACAGTTTTGATTATTTCTTGCCATTAGACGAGGATGAAAATGGTCTTACACCGTTTACAACTCTCAATACCGCTACTCCAGGCTCATATTTTAGAACTGTATTTTCGCAAAGCTCAAGAAATCAGGTATATGGCACAGGCTTAGATGTTTGGATTGGTGAGAATTGGGCAGATTCCCACGAAAGATTTTACCCCTATTATGTTGGTCATGGGGAAGAAGAAATTTTAGCTGAATTGAAACAACAAGGATTACCTAATATAAAGTATGAAGAAAAAACGATAATAAATTCTGACGTTAAGGAAAAAACAAGTGATGAAACATGGGCTTGGGCGTCCTACTTTACAGTAAAAAATCCGGAAACAGGAAGAACAAGGACTTTCTTTGGATTTGAAGACTGGCCCCTGACCCCCGACATGAATGATGTTGTTTTTTTGCTTGACACCAAAGTTACAACTATCAACGAAGATACAGGCAATGAAATCCCCACACCCGAAGAGCCGGACGATGAAGAGGACCCCTTACCATTCCCTTGGATTGTTGCATGCGAGGACTTAGGCGGTACATTTGACCATGACTTCAATGACATTGTATTTGGTGTTCAGCACGTGGCTGGTTCCGATGAAGCCTATATCACAGCTCTTGCCGCAGGTGGTACACTCCCCATACGTCTGTACTACAACGGAACTGAGATAAAAGGCGGCTCTGATGAAAATGGCGACCAATATACAGTGTATACCCCCACCGGCACCAAAGAATTTACCGAATGGCACCAGTGGTTCGGGAAACCGTATACAACACCTACCAACGTGCAGGGTTTTGAAGTGGGCGCAACTGTACGAATCAAGGTCAGCGAAGATTTCTCCATGTCAGGAACTCCCGACAACCCCAACATCTCTATCAGCGCAAACCGACTTGGCGGTTTCCACTTGGAAGTTGACCAACCAGGCGGTCTCACTCAAAGCATCACTGCTCCTGTGCAAACAAGCCAGGCGGGCAACAATGTACCACAAATGTTTGTAACCACAAGCAATTACGAATGGCCGACTGAGAAAACGCCTATCTATTTCACTCATAGAGGTGATACTAATCAACCCGCACTTGGAGAAGAAAAAACTCCCACCAACACCTCAATAACAGGATACTTCTACCATCCTAACAGTTTCCACGCTTGGGCTCTCGACGGAACAACCCATTCTGGCTTCCATTCACAGAAAGCTACAGAACAAGACCACGTTGTGAAACACGGATGGAAGGGATATCAGATTCCATTGACCAAATAAGCAGCCGTTGACACTGCTGCCACTAAGATATAGCTTGAAAAGCATGGTTTAAACCACTCAATTTATTTTAATCGTATTTTTAATCTTAACAAAGTAATAAAGTAATTAGGATAAACAGTCAGGGGGCGCCGTGAGGCGGTCCCTGATTTTTTGATATATCCGTGAAACTTTGTAATTTTGCATAATGAACTTGAGATGCAGGCTCTATGTTATCTGTTAGAGGAAATATTTCCTCGGCTGAGCTGACAGCATCAGCCGGCAGTAACACAAACTTCATTTCAACTATTAAAACGCAATCAGATGCTTGAGACACTTCCCCTTTTAGCAATTTTCGACCCCGCAGGAATCATGGCAAAATTCCTTGTGGCTGAACCAATGACCGTCTACCTCCTCGTGTTGGGGTTCATGATAATCGAAAGTTCCTTTATCCCCTTCCCATCAGAAGTAATCGTACCACCCGCCGCATATCTCGCATGCACCAAGGGTGACGTCAACATAGTGATGATAGTGGTCCTTGCCACAGCCGGCGCCATCATCGGCGCGCTCATCAACTATTATCTGTCGGTGTGGATAGGGCGCCCGATAGTCTACAAATTCGCCAACAGCCGCATAGGTCATGCCTGCCTCATCGACGAAGCGAAAGTGCGCCATGCCGAGGAGTACTTCGACAAACATGGCGCTGCCTCGACATTCTTCGGCCGACTGATTCCCGCCGTGCGTCAGCTCATCTCCATACCCGCCGGACTTGCCCGCATGAACATAGGCAAATTCGTGCTCTACACCGGACTCGGAGCATTGACATGGAATGTGGTGCTCGCCGGTCTCGGTTACTGGCTTGGCACTGTGGTGCCCAAGGAGCAGCTGTTTGCCAAGGTGGAGGAATACAATGATTACCTCACCTACGTAGGTCTCGCCATCGGCGTGGTGTGTCTCGGAGTTATACTCTGGAACGCTTTCAAGCCGCGCAAGAACCCGGCGCTCTGACAGATTATCAGCCCTGCCATCTCTCACTCTCCACTCTAAACTCTCCACTCTAAAACCCCAACCTTAAGCAATCACCATCATGGTACAGGTAGCACCCTCACTTCTCGCAGCCGACTTCGCCCGGCTGGCGGAAGCCGTTGAAATGGTGGACCGCAGCGAAGCCTCGCTCATCCACATCGATGTGATGGACGGCATGTTTGTGCCCAACATCACCATAGGTTTTCCCGTCATATCCTCAATCAGCAAAATAGCTGAGAAACCACTTGACGTCCACATGATGGTCATGGACCCGGGACGCTTTGTGGGACAGGTGCGCGACGCGGGTGCCGCAATCATGAATGTGCATTGGGAGGCATGTACCCATCTCCACCGTGTGGTCCACTCCATAAAGGATGCAGGGATGCGTGCCGCAGTGACACTCAACCCCGCCACTCCCGTGATGTTGCTGCGCGACATCATAACAGACCTCGACATGGTGCTGCTCATGAGTGTCAATCCCGGATTCGGCGGTCAAAAATTCATTCAGAACACCGTCAGCAAGGTTCGCGACCTGCGCCAGATGATTATGGCATCCGGCTCACAAGCCACCATCGAGATAGATGGCGGCGTAGACCTCACAACAGCACCCGCACTCATCGAGGCCGGCGCCGACATACTGGTGGCGGGAAGCTACGTGTTCCGCGCGCCCGACCCGCAGAAAGCCATTGCCGACCTAATCGAGCTCAGCAAATAACCATATATCCACAGGGTGTCAGCCACCCCCGATTAAACGAACCGATAAAAATTTTTTACGAGACATGAGCATAAGGGAAATCAAAATCGAGGAGTTTGACTACCCGTTACCCGACGAACGTATAGCCAAGCATCCACTCGCGCAGCGCGATGAGTGCCTGCTACTGGTTAAGAATCCGGTCGGCGAGATATCCACCCACCGTTTCAAGGAGTTGCCTGATATTCTGCCAACCGACTCGATGCTGGTCTACAACAACACCCGCGTCATCAATGCCCGACTGCGTTTCCGCAAGGGCGACGACGGAACAGGCGCCACCATCGAAGTGTTTTGCCTCGAACCCCACACACCCGCCGACTATGCTGTCAGCTTCGCCTCTACCTCCCGCTGCTCATGGACCTGCTTCGTAGGAAATTCCAAACGTTGGAAAAGCGGCTCTCTCACCATGCCTCTGAACATCGACGGGACTGATTTCACACTCTCAGCCACACGCATTGACCGGTCGGGCAACACCTCAGTAGTTGAGTTTTCATGGGATGCACCCGAGGTGACCTTCAGCCGTATCATTTCCGCAGTGGGCGAAATCCCCATCCCGCCTTACCTCAACCGAGGCACGGAAGCGAGCGACACTTCTGACTATCAGACCATTTTCAGCCATATCGAAGGCTCGGTAGCGGCCCCTACCGCCGGACTCCATTTCACCCCTGAGGTGCTCGCCGCAATAGATAGCCGCGGCATACCCCGCCGCGAGCTGACGCTGCATGTCGGCGCCGGCACGTTCCAGCCCGTCAAGTCGGACACCATAGGCGAGCACGAGATGCACAGCGAGTTCATAGCCGTGCCGCGCACGCTGATCGAGGAGCTCGCCACGACCGACCGCCGCGTCATCGCCGTGGGCACCACGTCGGTGCGCACGCTCGAGAGCCTCTATCATCTGGGATGCCGTCTCCATCAGGGACTTCCTGCCGACATCCTACCCCAATGGTACCCATATTTACCTGTCGCCACCGCCCAAATCGCCGACACAGCCGAGACTCATCCCGACCTCCCGGTAAGTGAGGCTATGGAAGCCATACTGCGCCATCTTGATGCCACCGGCGAGGATACATTCATAGCATCCACACGCCTGATGATAGCACCGGGCTACCGCTACAGAATAGTGAAAGGGATGGTGACTAATTTCCATCAGCCGCGCTCCACCCTGCTTCTGCTGGTCTCCGCCTTCCTCTCGCAGTCAGCCACCTCACCCTCGTGGCGTGACCTCTACACCTATGCACTCGCCGACCCAGCCTACCGTTTCCTCTCTTACGGCGATGCCTGTCTGCTTCTCTGATTACCCTCACCCCTTCAACTCCTCACGGAAAATACCTAAGAGCCTGTTTCACAAGAAACAGGCTCTTTACCTTTCATAATTCGTTAATAGCTCTAAATTTTTCAATCTTTTCCAAGATTTTTTGTACCTTTGGGGGTTATTTTCAATATTATCACATTAAACAGCTTACAACGACGTGAAAATCAAATCAATGATATTGGTGAGCCTGCTGGTTTTGATGGGCGCCTCTTATGTTTCTGCCGGTACCGACAATGTAGCCGAAGAGGTGGCATGGGTGGTCGGTGACCAACCCATCTGGAAATCGGAAATCGAAGAGACTTACCAGAACATGCTGTATGATAAAATTCCCCTCAACGGTGACCCATATTGCTTAATCCCCGAGCAGCTCGCCATCGAGAAGCTCTACCTCCATCAGGCTGAGCTCGACACCGTGGAAATCTCCGACAACATGGTGATGCAGCAGGTGGAAGCGCAGATTAACTTCTACATCAACTCACTTGGCACCAAGGAAAAGGTTGAGCAGATGTTCCGCAAATCCATCCCCGACCTGCGCGAGTCACTCCGCACCGTGATAGCTAACCGCGGACGTGTGCAGGAGGTACAGCGCAAACTCACCGGCGACATCAAGGCGACTCCCGCTGATGTGCGCCGCTACTTCGACCGTCTCCCAGAGGACAGTATTCCCTATGTGCCCCTGCAGGTGGAAGTGCAGATACTCACCGTGGCGCCCGCCATACCGCGTGAAGAAATCGACGCAGTGAAAGCACGTCTGCGTGACTACTCCGACCAGGTCAACAACGGCGAACGCGACTTCTCTACCCTCGCCATCCTCTACTCCGAAGACCCCGGGTCGGCCGGACGCGGAGGCGAGCTCGGCTTCATGGGCCGCGGACAGCTCGTGCCTGAGTTTGCCGCCGTTGCATTCAACCTCAACGACCCCAAGAAGGTGTCAAAGATAGTCGAGTCCGAGTATGGATTCCACATCATACAGCTGATAGAGAAGCGCGGCGACCGTGTGAATGTACGTCACATACTTCTCAAACCGCGTGTGTCAGAAAAGGACCTCATTGAGGCTGTGAACCGTGTGGATAGCCTCCGTAGCGATATGCTCAAGGACAAATTTACCTTTGAGGAGGCAGTAGGTGTGATTTCAAGCGACAAGAACACACGCAACAACCGCGGTGTGATGGTCAACGAAAACACAGGCAGCCCACGCTTCGAAATGTCGCAGCTTCCTCAGGAAGTAGCCCGCGAAGTTAGCGCCCTGCAGCCCGGCGAAGTATCAAAAGCCTTCATCATGAAGGACCCCAAGACCAATCAGGACATCGTGGCGATGGTGAAACTATCGAACCGCATCGAGGGGCACCGCGCCAATCTATCTGATGACTACCAGCAGCTCAAAGGCATGTATGAGAACGCAAAACGCGCTGAAGTGCTCGACAAGTGGCTCCGTAACAAAATCAAGGACACTTATATACGCATCGAAGATGGATGGCGTGACTGCGAATTCAAGAACTCAGGCTGGATTAAAGCTAACTGAGCCGTATAAAAATATATAATCGAAACAGAACCAACCCTATACAACACACCCAAACCGCTTTGAAACGCTCTTCGCTATTGGCTCTAATCGCACTGGCGGCTATCTCACTCCCCGCCATGCTCGCCCAGTCTCCTAAAAACGGGACGGCAAAAGCACCCGTAGCCAAAAGTGCGCCCCAGCCACGCAAACCGGTGATACGTCCCACCGTGCCCAATGCCAATCCCCATGAACCGGGGAAGGTGATACTGCTGCATGCCGACCGCCTCACCCACAATGAGATGCTCGATTCCGGCATACAGATTCTTGTCGGGAATGTGCGCATCCGAAAGGAGGATATGTTCATGTTTTGCGACAGTGCCCGCCTCAACGAGAGCACCGGCTCGTTCGACGCATTCAACAATGTGCGTATGGAACAGGGCGACACACTGTTTGTCTACAGTGATGAGCTTTACTATGACGGACTTGAAGAACTTGCCGAGCTCCACGCCTATCCGGGCAATAAGGTGCGGCTGATTAACCGTGACGTATCGCTGACCACCGACGTGTTCTTCTACGACCTCGCGCAGGATGTGGGCTACTATGAGACCGGCGGTACCCTCTCCGACAAGCAGAATACCCTCAACTCACTTCAGGGCTTCTACTATCCAGCCACCAAGGACGCATTTTTCTATCTCAACGTTGACCTTATGGGGCCCCGTCAGAACGACACGTTGAGAATGTATACCGACTCCCTCACCTATAACACCGATACCCGGGTGGCACAGTTGATGTGTCCTACTCTGATTATTAACAAGGATGGAGAAATCACATCGTCGTCAGGCTTCTACGACACCAACACAGGTGTGGCAGACCTGTATGACCGCTCGTTTGTACATACACGCCGAGGCAACACTCTTACTGGCGATACCCTTTTCTATGACCGCGACAAAGGTATCGGAGAGGCTTTCGGCAACATGATTCTGACCGACTCGGCCAATCAGTCGTCTCTCCATGGCGACTACGGATTCTACGATGAGCTTAAGGACAGCGCATTCGTGACAGGCAACGCTCTGGCAATGGAATATTCATCGTCAGACACCCTGTATCTCCACGGCGACACCATAACCGCCTACATGCTTGAGGATTCCACTAAGGTCACTAATGCCATACGCCGCGTACGCTTCTTCCGCCGCGACGTGCAGGGTCTCTGTGACTCCATGAGCATAGTGGAACGTGATTCCATCATGTATATGTACTATCATCCGGTGATTTGGAACGGCGACAAGCAAATAGTAGGAAATGTGGTGTATGTACACTTCAACGACTCCACCACCGACTGGGCTCGTCTTCCTGAAACAGGGATAGTGGGACAGCACATCGGCGAGGATTGTTACAACCAGCTCACAGGAGCCGACATGACAGCGTGGTTCAACGACTCCACTCTACGTCGTCTTTATGTGGAGGGAAGCGTACAGACAATCATGTTCCCGATGGAGAATGACTCCACATATAACAAATATTCCTACACAGAGAGCAGCTACATGGACGCCTACTTTGAAAACGGCGAGGTCGACCGCATAATAATGTGGCCCGAGACCACCGGCAAAGTCACTCCATTGTATCTTGCAAAACGTGCGGCATACTTTTTACCCACTTTCCGTTGGCTCGGTCCATTGCGACCCATGTCACCCGACGAAGTGTTCGACTATCCTCCTGAGATGGATGACCTGAAGTCGATGCAGATATTTTCGAAAGTGCGTCCTGACGCTTTCACCATTCGAGGAAGCGCCACCGGTCGAGAAGTACCCAAGCCGGCTGTGCCCGACACTCCGCCGTCTGCCCAACCACTATCCCCGGCAGCTGTCGCCGACTCACTGTCCCACTCACTTCCGGTTGACTCCATGCGCCCCGACGCTTCGCTGCTCGACTCTCTTAGCCGCACTCTTCCCCCGATTGACTCACTGGGAAATGTGCCCACCGACTCTGTCGCTTCACACGCAGTTGCCGCCCCGCAGCAAAATCCCGATACCAAGGAGCAACAAGGAGCACCTGCTGAACCGGCATCACCACAGGAGCCGGTGTCAGACCCAGCACCCATATCTCCAGCAATTGAACCTAAAACCGAGGAAAATACTGAAAAATGAGCGATGTCATAAAACTCCTGCCTGACTCTGTGGCTAATCAGATTGCTGCCGGCGAGGTAATCCAGCGCCCGGCATCTGTCATAAAGGAGTTGGTGGAAAACTCCATAGACGCCGGGGCTACATCGGTCACCATAGTCCTCAAGGATGCGGGTCGCACCCTCATCCAGGTGATTGACGACGGCTCTGGCATGAGCGACACCGACGCCCGCCTCGCTTTCGAGCGCCACGCCACATCCAAGATATCATCGGCCGACGACCTCTTCACGCTCCACACAATGGGATTCCGCGGAGAGGCCCTCGCCTCCATAGCCGCCATCGCTCAGATAGACCTCCGCACCATGCACAAGGATGCCACCGTAGGCACACGCATCATAATCAACGGTTCCAAGGTAGAGAGCCAACAGCCCGAAGCTTGCGTCCAGGGTACCAACCTGATGGTAAAGAACCTCTTTTTTAATGTACCCGCCCGACGCAAATTCCTCAAGAAGGACTCTGTGGAACTCAGCAACATTATGAGAGAGTTCGAACGTCTCGCGCTGGTCAATATCGGAGTGGAGTTTACCCTCATCAGCAACGACGTCACACTCCACTCACTCCGCCGTGCGTCCATGAAGCAACGCATAGCTGACCTCTTCGGCAAAAATCTCGACAAGCAGCTGATACCCATCGACACCGACACATCGATTGTAAGTATAAGCGGATTCATCGGTCTCCCCGAAAACGCGCGCAAACGCAACGCATTGCAATATTTCATGGTCAACGGCCGCAACATGCGTCACCCCTACTTCCACAAGGCGGTGATACAATGCTACGAGCAACTTATACCGGCCGATGAGCAGCCCAACTATTTCATCAATCTGCGAGTCGACCCGGAGACAATCGACGTGAACATCCATCCCACTAAAAGCGAAATAAAGTTTGAGAACGAGCAACCAATATGGCAGATTCTCACCGCAGCCATCCGCGAATCGCTCGGGCGTTTCAACGCCGCCCCTTCGATTGATTTCGATGTGGAAGATGCTCCTGACATTCCGGTGTTTGCACCTGACGCTTTCGCACAACATGACGTGCAACTTGACACGGCTTACAACCCATTTGCCACATCATCGCTCCCAAAATCCTCCCCGTCACGCACAGGTGTGCGCCAGTCGGCATTCAATTCCGGCTCTCTTAATACACACTTGCAGGATTGGGAACAGCTCTACGATGACTTCGTGAAGAAACGTGACGACGGATATGCATCAATGCTCGAAAGCAAATTGAACAATACCGGCCCTGCGGATGTTATTCCGGAGGAACCTGCGGAAGAGCAGACTCCAAAAATAGAAATGGAGCTCGAACCGACGGTTTCCGCCACGTTACAACTTAAAAATTCATACATTCTCACACCTTCCCGCGAAGGGCTGATGATAATTGACCAACATCGTGCGCATCTGCGTATCCTCTATGACACTTATCTGCAGAAGGCATCGGAAGGCGCATTCGTATCACAGTCAACCATGTTTCCTGACATGATGGAGCTCTCACCGGCACAAAATGCAGTGCTGACCGACCTGGCTCCCTCTCTGGAGGAACTGGGATTCAACCTTTCGCATCTCGGAGGAACAAGCTGGAGCATCAACGGCATCCCATCTATCCTCAAGGACTCCAACCCGCGCGACACTCTCCTATCGATGATTGAAAATGTCACCGAGACTGGTCAGGAACTCGCATCGACAATGCACGAGAAGATAGCCCTGTCACTCGCACGGAGCAGTGCCATAAAGCGAGGTCAGCCCCTCACCGCGGGCGAGATGGACCGGTTGCTCAGCGACCTTTTCCGCCTCCCCTCTCCGGCACTGACACCCTATGGCAAACCGGTGTTCACCATCCTCCCCCTCGATGATATTTCAAAGTTACTCGGATAGATAATCAGATTCGGATAGACATACAAGGATAATGACCAGGATTCAAATTCTCATACTTACGCTTATACTGCCACTCTTGGCTACAGCACTACCCGCCGACTCAATAGCGGGAAGCGCAAAGGAGGATACATATCGTGTATCGCTCCTGACATGCCGTGCAGGAGCCAACATCTATGAGCTTGAAGGACACTCAGCATTGAGATTCACCAAGGAATCCACAGGCGAAGACTTCGTGGTCAACTGGGGATTGTTTGATTTCGACGCTCCAAATTTCGTATACCGCTTTGTAAAAGGTGAAACCGATTACAGCGTCGGCGTCGCACCCACAAAATATTTTCTAAACGCCTATGCACGTCAGGGACGCGAGGTGGTGGAACAGGAGCTGAACCTATCAGCCTCCGAGACCGAAGCCCTGCAGGCTCTCGTTGGTGAAAACCTCCAGCCGGAGAACCGCGTGTACCGCTACAATTACGTGCTCGACAACTGCTCTACACGTCCACTTCGCATAATTGAGAAAGCCGTAGGCGACACTCTCACTTTCACCGGCAATGCACTTAAGCCTGAAGTACAGTCGACCTTCCGCAACGCCATGCGTAGTTACCATACCACCTATCCTTGGTATCAGTTTGGCATAGACCTCGCCCTCGGCAGCGGCATCGACCGTTCCATCACCGTGCGCGAAGCTGCTTTTGCCCCTGAAAGCCTTGAGATACTGATGGCAACCGCTGTGAAGCCCGACTCTCAACCGATAGTCAGTGCCACACGCTCGCTCATCAATGCCGATGCTGTGCCCGCTCCGCTTCCTCCTACACCTTGGTGGCTCACACCGATGTTCTGGAGCTACGTCATAGCTGCCATCTCGTTACTCCTCACCATATCTCAGATAAAAGGCAAGTCATTCCGTGGCACATCCATTACCCGATTGTTCGACACACTCATGTTCGGACTCTACGGTATAACCGGTCTGCTTCTTACCTTCCTTATTTTCGTGTCCGTACACGAAGCCACCTCTCCCAACTGGCTTTATCTCTGGCTTAATCCCCTCTGTTTCATAGGGGCTGTGGCAATCTGGGTAAAAAGAGCCAAAATGTTGGTATATTCCTACCAAATTGCTAACTTTGCACTTCTAATTGCACTGGCAGTCATTTTCTTATGTGGACTCCAGTCACCCAACCCGGCATTCTATCCGCTCATGGCGGCCGATGCAATGCGCGCGTTGGCTTATATCGTCAATTTTAAATATCGCAACAACAGATAATATGCGTAAAAACTCCCCTATAACCACCCATCTCGCATCCATGCTCGTCGCCTCATTGGTGACGATGGGTATTGGCGTTTTTGCGCCTGCGCCTCTACGGGCAGCCACCCTTCCTCCCTCAGGGTCAGCGCAGCAACCCCAGCAACCTGCTCCACGCCCCACACTCGTGGTAGGAATTTTCGTCGAAGGTCTTACTGCCGATTATGTAAACCTGCTCCGGGGAAATTTCGGCAAGGATGGTTTCAACCGTTTTATTGACAACGGAGTCAGCATCGAGAATGTCGACTTTGGTCCCGGCATCGACGCTACTGCCGCCACCGCCATCCTCATGACAGGCGCATCGCCAGGTGTCAATGGCATCCCTGCCGCAAGAGTATGGAACACCGAAGCGAAAATCGACTACCCCATCCTGCTCGATGCCGCCAAAATAGGCAATTTCACTAACGAGACTTTCTCGCCTGAGGCTCTGAAAGTATCAACCCTCAGTGATGAGATACGCATCTCGGACGGTGGTCTGGGACTGGTCCATTCCGTTGCTCCCGACGCGCAGATAGCCATCATCCTTGCAGGTCACGCTGGCAACAGCGGCTTCTGGCTCAATGATGTGAACGGCAAATGGAGCACATCCACATTCTACAAGGATGTACCGGCTGCTGTGTCAAAACGCAATTACGGTGTGACGCTCGCATCACGCCTCGATACTCTGGCATGGAGTCCGGCGCTTCCCCTTGACCGCTATCCGGACCTCCCCGAATATAAGAAACTTTATCCCTTCCGTCACACATTCCCCTCGCGCGATGCCCATCGTTTTACCGCATTCAAGACATCGGCTCCGGCGAACCGTGAGGTGGCAAATGTGGGTATTGACTATATTTCATCGCTGAAACTCGGCACCCGTGGTTTCACCGACATGCTCAACCTCGGCTTCGACGTGTCACCTTATCAGTACGGACGCGAAGCTGACAACCGTATCGAGACCATGGATGCTTACATCCGTCTCGACTCCGACATAGCCAACATAGTCCGTGCCATAGAGAAGGGTCCGGGAATGAACCGCACGCTCATATTCATAGCGGGCACACCGGCTCCCTCAGGAGGCAAACGCGATGAAGAGCGCTGGAACATACCATCAGGTCAGTTCTCTCCCCGCCGCGCCATCTCCCTCCTCAATCTCTATCTCATGGCAATCCATGGTAACGGTGACTATGTGAACGGATACCATAACGGATACTTCTTCCTCAATCAGAAACTCATCAAGGAGCGTGGCATCAACGACACCGAAATTCGTCGTGAAGCCGCCGATTTTCTTGCCCGCATGAGCGGCGTGAGCAGCGTCTATACTATCGACGATATCCTCGCCCGCCGCGCAGGTGACGAGCCTCTGGCTCTACAGCGCAACACCTCTCCCAACCATGCCGGTGATTTACTCGTGATGGTCAATCCGGGCTGGGAAATATCTGACGGTGATAACGAATCGCCCTCCCAGACCCAACTCCCCGTGGTAAGGAATGTAGCCACGACATCGCCGGTCTACATCCTTGCGCCAGGGCTACCCGCATCAACCATCGACGTACCCGTTGATGCGCGAGCTATAGCTCCAACTGTCACACGACTTCTCCGCATCAGGTCGCCTAATGCAGCATCCCTCCCTCCTCTCAGACTCAAAAAATAACTCCGGCACAACGATGCCGAACGATTATCTCTCCCACACCATCAGACAACATAATTTGTAAATTTAGAAAACATCAGATATAACAATGTCATTTCAATCATTCCTCACAAAGCTATTCGGCAACAAGTCGACCCGTGACCTCAAGGAAATAGAGCCCATCGTCAGAAAAATAGAGGCGTTGGAGCCCGAAATGAAAGGACTCACAATAGACCAACTGCGCGAACGCATCCAGAATGTACGCGCAGACATCAAACAATCCATATCTTCACGCGAAGAGGAGAACGCCCGCCTGAAAATTGAGGTAGAGGAGCTCCCCTTCGACGAGCGTCAGCCCATCTGGGACAAAATTGACGAAAATGAGAAGGCTGTGCTTGATATCATAGAGGATAAACTCAACGAGCACCTCCCCGTAGTGTTCGCAACCCTCCGCGAGACCGCTGCCCGCTTTGCAGCCAGCGAAACCATCGTGGTTAAAGCCACAGACCTTGACCGCGAGCTTGCCGCTCAGGGCAAGGATTTCGTGAGCATCGAAGGCGACAACGCCATCTGGAAGAACCACTGGCTCGCCGGTGGCAACGAAATCACCTGGGATATGGTCCACTACCGTGTGCAGCTCATCGGCGGTATCGTGCTCCATCAGGGCAAAATCGCCGAGATGGCCACCGGTGAAGGTAAGACCCTTGTGGCCACACTGCCTGTGTTCCTGCGCTCGCTCTCAGGCCGCGGAGTGCACGTGGTGACCGTCAACGACTACCTGTCCAAACGTGACTCCGAGTGGATGGGCCCGCTCTACATGTTCCACGGCTCCACTGTGGACTGCATCGACAAGCACCAGCCCAACACCCCCGCACGCCGCGCGCCTACAAGTGTGACATCACCTTCGGTACCAACAACGAATTCGGCTTCGACTACCTCCGCGACAACATGGCCATGGCTCCCGCCGACATGGTGCAGCGCAAGCACTACTACGCTATTGTCGATGAGGTGGACTCCGTGCTTATCGACGATGCCCGTACACCGCTCATCATCTCCGGTCCGGTGCCCAAGGGCGACGACCAGCTCTTTGACGAGTACCGCCCCAATGTGGAGAAAGTGGTGGACGCCCAGCGTCGCCTCGTCACCAAGATTCTGGCCGAGGCCAAGACCAAGATTGCATCCGACGACAAGGAGACCCGCAAGGAAGGCGCCCTGCTGCTCTTCCGCGCATTCAAGGGTCTGCCCAAGAACGGCGCCCTCATCAAGTTCCTCTCGCAGGACGGCATGAAGAACCTCATGCTCGAGACCGAGGCATACTATCTTCAGGACAACCAGCGCGAGATGCCCAAGGTCACCGACCCGCTCTACTTCGTCATCGACGAAAAGAACCGCAGCGTCGAGCTTACCGACAAGGGTATCGACGAGCTTACCGGCAAGAGCGACGACCCGCAGTTCTTCGTGCTCCCCGACATCGCCGCCCAGCTTTCAGAGACAGAGACCATCCAAGACCCCATGGAACGCCAGCAGCGTAAGGATGAGTTGATGCAGGAATATGCAGTCAAGGCAGAGCGCGTGCACACCGTGACACAGCTTCTGAAAGCATATACACTCTTTGAGAAAGATGTGGAGTATGTGATCGACGAGGGCAAAATCAAAATCGTGGACGAGCAGACAGGCCGTATCATGGAAGGCCGCCGCTACAGCGACGGACTCCACCAGGCCATCGAGGCCAAGGAGGGTGTGAAGGTAGAAGCCGCCACCCAGACATTTGCCACCATCACCCTGCAGAACTACTTCCGCATGTATCACAAGCTCGCCGGTATGACCGGTACTGCCGAGACCGAGGCAGGTGAGTTCTGGGATATCTACAAGCTCGATGTGGTGACCATCCCCACCAACAAGCCCATAGCGCGTATCGACATGAACGACCGTGTCTATAAGACCAAAAAGGAGAAATATGCGGCTGTAATTGAAGAGATTCAGAGCCTCGTTGCACAAGGTAGACCGGTACTCGTTGGTACTACCTCTGTGGAAATCTCCGAACTTCTCAGCCGCATGCTCACCATGCGTCATATACCCCACAATGTCCTCAATGCCAAGCTCCACCAGAAGGAGGCCGAAATCGTGGCCCACGCCGGTAAGAAGGGTATGGTGACCATCGCCACCAACATGGCAGGCCGTGGTACCGACATCAAGCTCACCCCCGAGGTCAAGGAAGCCGGCGGTCTTGCCATCATCGGCACCGAGCGCCATGAATCACGCCGCGTCGACCGTCAGCTCCGCGGACGTGCCGGACGTCAGGGCGACCCGGGTTCATCGGTGTTCTACGTATCGTTCGAGGACCAGCTGATGCGTCTCTTCGCCACCGACCGCGTGATGAAGATGCTCGACACCCTCGGCCTCGAAGAGGGCGAGCGCATCGAGAGCAAGATGGTGACCAACGCCATCGGCAACGCCCAGAAGCGCGTCGAGGAAAACAACTTCGGCATCCGTAAGCGCCTGCTCGAATATGACGACGTGATGAACAAGCAGCGTACCTACATCTACAACCGCCGCCACCACGCTCTCGTCGGCGAGCGCATCGGCATCGACATCGCCAATATGATGTGGGACATCATCGAGAACCTTGTCAACAATTACAGTTCACCTGCCGACTATCAGGACCTCGCTATGGAGCTGTTCAAGATTCTCACCATCGAGACTCCCTTTACCGAGGAGGAATACCGCAATCTCAGCAAAGAAGATGCTATTGAAAAGATTCATGCCACCGCTCAGGAAGCGTTTGACCGCAAGAGCCAACGCATCATCGAAGTGGCGCTCCCTGTCATTGTAGACTGTGTGGAAAACCGCGGTTTCAAGGGTCGCATCGCGGTGCCCATGACCGATGGCAAACGCTTCTTCAACCTCGTGGTCGACATCGACGAAGCTTACCGCACCGGTTGCAAATCAATCGTCAAGGAGTGGCACAAGGCTGTGCTTCTCGTCTCCATCGACGAACTCTGGAAAGAGCACCTGCGCGAACTCGACCAGTTGAAACAGAGCGTACAGAATGCATCATACGAACAGAAAGACCCGTTGGTAATCTACAAGGTTGAATCGTTCCACCTCTTTGAGAACATGCTCAACAATCTCAACGTAAAAGCCATGTCAACTCTCATGCGCGGTCAGATTTACGTTCAGCAGCCTGCGCCTCAGGAACCTCAACCCGCACCTGCAGCCAACGAGGAAGCCACTCCGGAAGAACAACCGGTCAAGGAAGCATCAAAGCCTCAACCAAAGGTGGAGCGTGCGATGCCCGAGCGTCCGAATGATTATTCGAAATACCGGACTTCACGCGAGAACCTTCCCGGCGAAAATGCCCAGCGCGCAGCAGCCCAAGGTGCAAGTCATCAGCCGGCACCTCAGCCCGTCAAAGCCGGTCCGCGTATTAACCGCAACGACCCATGTCCATGCGGTTCAGGCAAAAAATACAAGAACTGCCACGGCAAAGGTCTGTAACACGAACGATATACAAAATCGGATATAAAAAAACTCTCGGACTAAAAATCCGAGAGTTTTTTTATGCTTTTCCGTGGGCTTTAATCGAGAAACCTACTACATATCTTAAATGGAGCTATTGGTGCGGAGAGAAGTGAAATAGTAGTCGAGGACATCGCGGGCTGCAGTAAATGAGCTCTGCCTGTTGTCAAGCACACGTACCTCTTTTTCACCAAGCATACGCTCTACCTCCGGATTGTTATAGAAATGCGCGCGCAACTGCTCGTTGATGGTCTCATACATCCAATAACGCGCCTGCTCGCTGCGCTTGCGTTCGAAATATCCATTGCCTTCCACAAATTCAAAGTAGCGGTCAATCATTGCCCATACTTCCTCGATGCCAAGCTCGTAGTAGCCGGAATAAGTCAGTACCTCAGGCATCCATCCAGAAGTTGTGGGCGGGAACAGATGGAGTGCGCTTCGGAACTGAGCCTGCGCCAACTGCGCCGGACCGATATTGTCGCCGTCAGCCTTGTTGATTACAATACCGTCGGCCATCTCCATGATTCCTCGCTTTATACCCTGAAGTTCATCACCTGTACCGGCAAGTTGTATAAGCAGAAAGAAATCAACCATGGAATGCACGGCTGTCTCGCTCTGCCCCACGCCAACGGTCTCGACAAAGATATTGTTATATCCGGCAGCTTCACAAAGCACAATTGTCTCGCGGGTCTTACGTGCCACACCTCCAAGTGAACCGGCCGAAGGACTTGGACGTATGAAAGCCGAAGGATGCACTGCAAGCTTCTCCATACGGGTCTTATCGCCAAGGATACTCCCTTTCGTACGCTCGCTCGACGGGTCGATAGCAAGTACCGCAAGCTTTCCGCCACTCTTCAGGACATGAAGACCGAACACATCAATCGATGTGCTTTTACCGGCACCGGGAACACCGGTTATACCTATGCGGCGCGAACGTCCGGAATGAGGCAGACACTTTTCAATCACCTCCTGGGCGAGCACCTGATGGTCGGGCGAAAGGCTTTCGACAAGTGTAACCGCACGCGAAAGCATGGTGACATCACCCTTTAATATCCCTTCCACCATCTCCGCCACTGTGGGTAACGGGCGACGCTTGCGACGCTGCAGATAAGGATTTACTACCGGAGGCTGTGTCACACCGCTGTTGACAGTCAGACCGCTGTATTTGTCATCGTTTTCTATGTGATTCATGGCTTATTCAGTATTGGGTATCATTTAATCACCTCACCCACCACCCTTACCATAGTGGAAGGATGTGAAGGGTCGTTGGCTACGATATTAATTCGGGCATTCAGAAGTTCAGTGTCACCAATCATCGACGGTGTCACAGTCACCTCTACTTTTTCTCTTTTGCCCGGTTTAATTTTATAATTCTTCAGTTTGACGCTCACAGCCTTATCCGGACATGTGATGCCACGGATTATCAATGGACTCTTGCCAAGATTCTCGATGGTAAACGAGCGACGCAACGGGGCATCCGCGTGTGATATCCGCTCAAGGTCAATAGCTGTGACATCAGTATCAAGCAGGGGAGCATTTCTACGCTGCTCAGGGGTGAGCTTCGAGAAATCCTCATTGAGGATAGCCACAGTCTCCACCGTCATAGCTTCTTTGGCATCGGCCGATGGATAAAGCTTGAATGAATCTGTCACTATCCCCCAATCTTTGCAGCGGTCGGAGTGTAGAATGGTCGACACGATGAACTGTTCACCTGGAGGAACTGCCGCAGGTTGCACAAGCACGTTGATATAGTCGGGCGCATCCTTCACCACGGGATAGATAGTATCAGCGGAAGCATTGTAGCCCTCCACATATTGTCCGGAAGTGTGCCCCTTGTCAATATTCCCATAAGGAATGGTGAGAGAGCGGAGCTTCATCGAGCCAAGCGAGTGCGGGAAACGGGTTTTAAGAGTATTTGAGGCGCCAATAACCGTCCCCTGAATAGTAAGACTGGAACGCAGAGGGTCGGAATCAATATCCACATTAATATGCTTCACAAAGCGACCGGGACGCCCCTTGGGGTCAAAACCCACACGTATTACAGCCGTGTCGCCGGGAGCCACCGGCTCTGTAGAATATTCCGGACGGGTGCAACCGCAATTGGCACGGGCTGCTATGATGGCAAGAGGCTCATTGCCGGTATTGACAAGCTTGAAGTCGCAGTAGACTGTGCCCATATTCTCATCAAACGCACCGAAATTGTGAGTGGTATCAAGCCATACCCCTTTACCCTGTGCTCCAGCAGTCAGAGCGCTAACAGCTATAAAGCCTAATATCAAAAATTTACGCATGAAGAAGCATTTATGGAATTATGACGCCGGAGAAGGTCAGCTTCTCCCTTGACTTACCTGCGTTGGTCTTCACTTTCACTGTGCGGTTGAACTCTCCTGAACGCCCGCGGGGGTCGAAAGTGATTTTGATTTCTCCAGACTTACCGGGAGCAATCGGCTCCATCGGAAACGATGGATTGGTACAACCACACCCTCCGTTGGTTACCGTCACTATGGTAAGGGGAGCATCGCCGGTATTGGTGAAGTCATAAATAGCAGTCACTTTCCCATCCTTGGCATGGATGGTGCCGAAATCGTGTGACTTTGTGCTGAACTTTATAGCCGGCTTTCCTGCCGCCCATGCTATCCCTCCCACTGTGAGAATAAGAAGCAATATCAAACAGATTTTTTTCATAAGCTGAAATTTCATGCGCTACAAATTTACGCAATTTTATTTAACAATCAAAAATTCCAAAAGCCCTCCTGATTATGAACGTTAGGAATTAAAAAATTGTTTCATAAACAGGAGATGTGACCTTTTGGAACCGCATCTTTTCATAACGGCCAAGTAAATAGATAAAGCAGAAAACCCGGAAAGGGAAGTCAACGCGACTCCTTTCCGGGTTTCTGCTTTGTTCTGTTATAGTCTTTTTACTTGTTATCCATCACAGCAGCATCAATGACAGCAATGGCGATAAGATTGATGATGTCGCGCACCTCGGCATCGACATTGATGAAGTGGATAGGCTTCTTCAGACCCATCTGGATCGGGCCGATGGTCTCGCCTACACCCATTTCAAGCATCAGGCGGTAAGCCGAATTTGCCGCACTGAGATTGGGGAACACGAGAGTATTGACATCCTTGCCGTATAGACGGGTGAAGGGATATACCTTATCGCGCACTGGACGGTTGAGAGCATAGTTCATCTGCATTTCACCATCCACAGGCAGGTCGGGATAGAGCTGGTGCATCTTCTCTACAACATTGTGTACCTTAGCGCATTCAGGCTCTTTGTTCGAACCGAAGTTTGAGTATGACACGAGGGCCATGACGGGGTCGTGTGCGAAGAACTTCACGGCATCGGCCGAGAGACGGGCTACATCGAGAAGTGTCTCCTCATCCGCACTACCATTTATCATTGTGTCGGCAAGGAAGTATGTACCCTTGGTGGTCTCCATCACATGCATGGTAGCAAAATGGTTGTAACCATCCTTGATGCCAATCACCTCACGGGCGATTTCGCCGGTAGGATTATTTGCAGCACGTGTACCGGCGATGAATGCATCGGCATCGCCGGTCTCCACCATCATCATGCCGAAATAGTTGCGGTCAAACATCTTGTCGAGAGCGCTCTCGAAGTTCTCGCCCTGACGCTGACGCTTGGTGGTGAGCATATAGGCATAGCGCTCGCGGCGGGATGCCTCGCGGTCGTGGCGGAGGTTGACAATCTCGATATCGCTAGATGTCGATACCCAGACGCTGTGCGCGCTTCTCTATCATCTCCTCGTTGCCGAGCAGGATAGGTATGCAAAGACCGTCGGCTGCAGCGATGGCGGCGGCACGGAGCATGTTGTCGGTATTGGCCTCGGCAAATACCACACGCTTGGGGTTGGTGCGGGCTGCCTCGTTGAGACGGCGGGTAAACTTGCGGTCGTTGCCCTTAAGCAGACGCAGTTTTTCATCGTAAGCATCCCAATCGCTGATGGGTCGACGGGCCACCCCGCTATCCATTGCACCCTTAGCTACCGCAGGTGACACTGAGGTGAGCAAACGGGGGTCAAAAGGAGTAGGAATGATATATTCAGGACCGAACTTGAGGTTGGTGCGGTTGTAAGCGGCATTTACCACCGGAGGCACAGGCTTTTTAGCAAGCTCGGCGATGGCGCGTACGGCATAGATCTTCATGGTCTCGTTGATCTCGGTGGCACCGCAGTCGAGGGCGCCACGGAAGATGTAGGGGAATCCGAGCACGTTGTTGATCTGGTTGGGATAGTCAGAACGACCGGTACCCATGATGATGTCGGGACGAGCTGCCATAGCTGTCTCATAGGCGATTTCCGGGTCAGGGTTGGCAAGAGCGAACACAATGGGGCGCGGTGCCATTGACTTAACCATCTCAGGTGTTACAACATCCTTCACTGAGAGACCGAGGAATACATCGGCATCCTTCATCGCCTCAGCAAGAGTGGTGATGTCACGTGAAGTGGCAAACTGAGCCTTCTGTGGATTAAGGTCTGTGCGCTTGGTGGTAATCACACCCTTGCTATCGCACATCACCACATTTTCCATCTTCACACCCAATGCGCAGTAGAGCTTGGTACATGACACTGCAGCAGCGCCGGCACCATTGACCACGAGACGTACATCCTCGATCTTTTTGCCCTGGATTTCCACAGCATTGAGCAGAGCGGCAGCCGAGATGATGGCTGTGCCGTGCTGGTCGTCGTGCATCACAGGTATGTCGCATTCAGCTTTAAGACGCTGTTCTATCTCGAAACACTCGGGAGCCTTGATATCCTCAAGATTGATACCGCCAAATGTAGGAGCAAGCGCCTTGACAATCTGTATGAATTTTTCAGGGTCTTTCTCATCCACTTCAATGTCGAAGCAGTCAAGACCTGCGAAAATCTTGAAGAGAAGAGCCTTTCCCTCCATCACGGGTTTACCGGCGAGCGCGCCGATATTGCCGAGACCAAGCACTGCTGTGCCGTTGGAAATCACAGCCACAAGGTTGCCCTTGTCGGTGTACTTGTAGACATCTTCGGGATTATCCTTGATTTCAAGACAGGGATAGGCAACGCCGGGCGAATATGCCAGCGCGAGGTCGGCCTGCGTGGCGTAGGGCTTGGTGGGGATCACTTCAATTTTGCCGGGACGCGGATCTTTGTGGTAATCCAGCGCCATCTGCTTGGTGACTTTTGCCATATTAGATTGTCTGTTAATGTCTATTTCTATTTTTCTCTAAATTGGATGCAAAGTTAACAAAAATTCATCCAACACTGACAATTAGTTGCATTTTTAACTGATTTTTAAACAAAATGGAACAAATTCTAATCTATCAACCCTTGATATTGACATAACGAAAGGAGGACCGGGAGCTCGCTTGCACGAACGACCGGTCCTCCAGATATCATTTCCGCACCTTGCCGGAGGTCTATTTCAGCGCTCAGACAAAGTTATTGGAAGAAGTTTGTTAGAAACTGTTCAATTTCATTTGACAAGGATTAAAAAAACAGTCCATTATAGTTTTGTAAACACCGCAAGAGTGTTGCGGAAGTAATAATAACCGTCATACCACATGTTCCAGCCATCGAATGTAACGGTAAGATTAGCTGGGTCAATCTTTGCAACCATCGGGACGTTTTCACCTTCGGAAGAAGCAAAAATGTAGTAGCCGGCAGTCTGAGGCTGGAATGTAATGGTTAGTTTCTCAAGGTCAACTTTTCCGGTAAGAGGATAACCAGTCCAGTAGAAATTGTCGAAAACGAGCGAATTGGGGTCTGACTCCGACTTTGACACTGTGTATGAGCCATCATAATCGAAATCATACCAGTTGGTATAGTCAGTCACATATTCCTGACCCTTGGTCACATACTTATACTCGCCCACAAGGTCATCAATCGTAAGGGTTGATGCTGAATTCCCCCAAGTAAAAGAGTCAACGCACCAGTCAGCACCTGCCACACCGGCAGCGTAGACATAGAGACGTACCTCACCGCTCAGACGACCTCCACTTATGTAGGAGCAGTAATCCTCGTAAGAGGCATCGTAACCTGGCCAGATATACATACCGTAGTAATCACCACCCAGACCGGTGTTAGCCCAATAGCCGTTATCATAATAACCTTCGGCATTCATAATCTCGTCAATACTTCCATGATTGGAGGGGTCGGTCTTGAACTCAAGGTTGAAACCTGTCACACCATACCAGGGTTCAAGCGCATAGGTATTGTCATCGTAGGCTATCAAGGTCTCTGCGTAATCCTGACCGGTCACAGCACTATGATAGGTACCCTCAGCACGCCACATCTCCTGACGAGCCGGAACCCATACGAAAGTATCGGTGCCGTTATCATAGTTACAGGTACGTATGGTGATTTGACCGCTGCGCTCGTTACCTGTGAAGGTGGATGGATTGCTCCCTGTAGATATATATACCTCGCGCATTTCGTTCACACCGGTGGGGATAATGTAGTCGCCATCGGCAGTGCGGGCATAAGAGCCATTTGGAGTAACAATGCCATCGGAACCGACAGAGAAATCGAAATTGTAATAATCCACACCATACCAAGCCATGAGTGTGTAGCTATTGTCATCGTAAGCTATCATTGTGACAGGGAATGACTTGCCGAGATGAGCGCTGGTATATGTACCCTGTACTGTCCATGCTTCGGAATGACTCATGGTGAATGATACCGAAACAACCTCAGAAGGAGTGTAGACCTCGTCACTGCTGGTAGCATATACCGACACTTTGTAGGTCCTGTCAATTGGCAGACCGGAAATCTCAAGATGATTCTCAGAGGTCTCGCCTGTCACTTCCACATCCTCACCGCTCTCCTTGTCGGGAGCCATGTAGGAATAGGTATATGAAGTTGCACCGGGCACAGGCTCCCATGTCACCGATGCCACTCCTGCCGCAACTGTAGCCGAGAGCTGAGGAGCAGCGAGCTGCTGGGTGGACGCAGTGGTGGCGGTGAGAGTGGCGACCTTAGAGCTCTCCATATCACCGTAAAGTTTCGAATAAGCCCATACACCAAGGGTGTAGGTGGTAGCCGGACGCAGACCTGTGAATGTCACTGCGGTCTTTTTGGTCACATCGGTCATAACCACATTGCCCGCAGGGTCGGTAAGTTCATAGCCATACTGAGTGGCATGCTCCACCTTGTCCCATTGGAAAGTCAGCGAACTCACTGTCGCTGCGGCATTTGAAGCCACCGGCTCTTTCAGTGCCGTTTTTATAACATCATCGTCATCGCTGCATGAAGTGAACCCGAGTCCGAGCACACAGGCGGCAACGAGAGCGAATTTCATATAGTTTTTCATACTGTTCATTTTTTATGAATGCATACTGATTTTTGATTCTTAACCAGCATCCTCATCAGAACATCTCGAAGAGAGGCTCATCGTAGGAGAAATTCACATAGTCATAACCGCTTGTACCGTCGCTATAACTGAATTCAAATGTGAAACTACCGGAATTGTCAAAAGGTAATATGTAAGTATACTTGTAATTTGACGATACATCGTAGCCATAGCAGAGTGCGAACTTAATCTGAGGAGTGCCTATGCCATCAGGACTCCATACGGGCCAATCGCCGGTAGCCTCATCATAGAAATACCAGCAATCAAATGCATCATCAGGATAGTAATTTACATACGGGTCAGCATTGTTGAGGGGGAACATGCGGGCGTAACTGGTAACATTACGGTCTATATCCTCAACATTGACCTGAAGGTCCAAACCTGAACCGAGGAAGTTCTCAATCTTCAGTCGACGGGTGCCGCGCATAGCATAAATGTCACTGCGGATTGATGCATAGTAGTAACTGAACTCAAACAAAGCGTTGGGAGCCCAAAGTTCCCAGTCAGCCACGAGCGACTTGACGCTTACCATGCTTGTACCCTCGGCATAGGGATTGGTGAAGTCTTCTGGAATTGAGACAGTGACGTCACACTCGCTCTGACGGGGTATCCCGTCACAGCTGAGAGGATAGACAGCCTCGGTCTGACCATCGGCAAATTCGATTGTGGCCGGACCGGTAAAGCCTTCCACATCCGAGGTGATGGTCACTGGTACCGACACTGCTCCAACGGAGTTTAGACGACACACCTTGAGGTTGATGTTCTTATCAGCCTCATCAGATGTAAAGGTATAGGAATAAGAACCCTGCTGAGGGAAATAAACCGAAGGGCAATCGGCTGCGACCTCCTCGCCAGGAGCGTAATCGTCATCATCCGAGCATGATGCAAGCGGCAACGTGAATGCAATAGCCGCAAATGCCAGTTTATATATTGATTTCATAATTCATTAACATTTTTAGCTGTTACAGATTACTCACTCCAAAGGGTGAGAGCGTTGGATGGGTCGGGATTGAGCACAATCGCCGTGTTGTAGTTACGCTCGCTGTCCGGGATATAGAGGATGGTCCAGGGTGCAACGGCGTTGGGGTAAGAGTTGAAACAGAACTGTGAATAGTGGTTGGTGCCAGGATAGCCACGAACAATTGCTTTCTCCAGGCGGCGGTAATCCCACAGAATCTGACCTTCGCCCCAGAATTCTATACGCTTCTGTTTGAATACATCGTCAACAAAATCATCGATGGATGCCACTGAAGCACTGAACGAGCCATCCTTGTAGCGGTAAAGATTCATGAACGAATTGAGCAGTTGCGCTCCGGCTGCCGGTCCGGACACTCTACCCACAGCCTCTGCCTCTATAAGGTACATCTCCTCCACTCGCATAAGCGGGAAACTCATGGCATTGCCTGTGGTAGCTGTGGTGCGGTCACCAGAACCGGGATGGAACTTCATACCCACATAAGCCCCCAAATTACTCCACTCATTGTATCCCATAGCTGTACCCTTGGCATACTTGGTATTGAATGCCTCTACATTTGCCACATCGGTGGGAGCAATCCAGGTAGTCTTGCGCCAGTCACCCTCGGAAATAGAATTGAAAAGTCGTGCGTCAATCATACGTGAGGCATTGTAACCGGGAGCGGCAAGTCCCCATGTAGCTTCAGGCGACATGTACGAAACGAACGACTGCCAGATATATGAGGTGGCGATGGGGTCGTCGGTAGAGATGGTGATACACCACATCCATGAAGGAATCGGGGTGTTGAATCCTGTCTTAGGGTCAAACCATTGGTTTTCGGAAGTCGGGGCAAACCCTTCGCCTATAGCTTTGCGGGCATACTGCGCCGCAAGATTGAGATATTCATTCGCTGTGGTGATGCCAAACTTGTCATAGTCAGCAAGAGCCTCTGAGTTCTCATTCTCTGTCTGCTTGGCAAGCTCATCAGGATACTTCGAGTAACGTGTTCCGAGGTCAAGATAGAAACGTGCCTTCAATCCGTAAATCACACCGAGACATGCCGATAGCTTGGAATCAGCCACATGGGTGTTGGCAAGATAAGCCTCCGCATTATTAAGGTCGGTAAGAATAAAACGGTACATCTCATAGAAGGGAGCACGAGGATTGGAGCGACCGGAAGCATCGGTAGTCTTCTCAGTCACAATCGGAGCGGTGAGACCCTTGATTTGCTCTCCGCGCTGGTCGAGATAAGCCACATCGGTATGACGGTATTCATATAAACGCGCCAAATCCATATAAGCCATGGCTCGGTAAGCAAGCGCATTACCCATATATACGCGGTCGGCCTCAACCTCAGGATTAGCCACACCAAGGAGCAGATTGGTTTTCTGCACAAGTCCGTAATAACGCTGCCATATAAGTGCCTGCAACGCATAGTCGCCGAGGTAGGTCTGGTAGCCGAACACGGTATAGTAATCGTAAGCGGGGTCATAGACCGGTAAATCAGCAGTCATGGCATCACGCCAGATAGCGAATCCCATGAAACCGATATCGTATGAATGACCGCCATCTGCCGTCATAACCGCACTGTTCATATATGACGCTACCGCGTTGGAAAGCGACTGCTTGTCTGCTCCCTCAATCTGGGTACCGGTTGCACCGTTTGTAGGGGTATACTCCTCGAGACATCCGGTGAGACATGGAGCCATCGCTGCGGCAAGCAATGTATATATAATCTGTTTTTTCATCATTTTCATAAAAATTTGAAGAGATTAGAATTCCACGGATAAACCACCGGAGATAGTGCGCATTGGATAAGCATATCCTGCCGATGCGCCGTAAGCGGCAAGCATTCGCGGGTCAAAACCTTTGCGTTTGGTCCAGTAAGCCACATTCTCAGCCGCACAGTATACTCTGAGCTTCGACATATGGAGACGTGAGATGATTGATTTCGGGAAAGTATAACCCACTGTGACGTTACGCAGCGACAGGTAGCTCGCATCGGTGAGCCAACGGTCGGAAGACGATGCAGCATAAAGGTCATTGTACTGCCAGCGGGGGATGGATGAAGTGGGATTGTCAACCGACCATCCGTCAAGCACATCCTTGTGAAGCTGTGCGCCTACAAGCGAACCGGAAGGGTTGGTCATTAGACCGGCGTATGCTGAGTCATACTTCTTACCACCAATAGAGTAGTTGAACTGGGCATTAATATCCACACCATAAATCTTCACGGAAGTATTGAAACCGCCAAAAAGTTTCGGGAGAGCTGAACCACAAAGATATTGCTTTGCCTGTGCATAATCAGTGGTGGTATACTCCACCTCCTGTTCACCCTCGGTGCGAGTGGCATAGTAAAGCGCCTCACCATTATCGTTTACACCTGCATATTTCTTGAGATACCAGCTGTAGACCGGAAGACCTTCGCCATAGTAGAAGGAACCGCCGATATAACCTTTAATACCATCCACTTCAAAGCGTTTGTTCTCCTCGGGCAGGTATGTGACACGGTTTTTCTCCCACGAGAGATTCAATCCGACAGTCCATGTGATATCCTTGGTGGCGATGATATCGCCTGTAAGGTCCACTTCCACACCGGTGTTGCGCATATCGCCCACGTTATCGTAGTAACCTGTGTAACCGAGCGACAAGGGGGCGTTGAACCACATGAGCATGTCGCGGGTGTTGCGCTGATAGAACTCCACGCCACCACGCAAACGGCTGTTGAACAACTCAAATTCTACACCGGCATTAAAACTGCCTACAGTTTCCCAAGTGATATCGGGGTTACCTTTGCTTGAGAACACGTAAGCCACGTTACCGTCCGAATTGGCGATACCGTAATAGTCAACATAACGGTATGAACCGATAGCATCGTTACCCTGCTCTCCGTATGAAGCCTTTATCTTAAGCATGTTTAGCCACCACTTTGCGGGGAACCATTCCTCCTTGCTCATAATCCATGCGCCGCCTACCGACCAGAAGTTACCCCAGCGGTGGTCAGGATGGAAGTTGGAGGAACCGTCGCGGCGGAACGATACAGAACCAAAATAGCGGTTATCGTAGTCATACTGACCGCGGAAGAAATAACCTTCCACATTATATTTATCCACCGAGCTGCTCATACTCTTATCCATGATGGCGCCATCAATTTCAATGTTCTGGTCATACATGGCTACATTGCTTCGGGTAGCACTAAGACCTGTCATCTCGTTACGTGAATACTCATGTCCAAGAAGAAGGTCCACAGAGTGCTTGCCGAACACATTGTTATAGCTGAGCAATTGCTGATAGTTGGTATCTATGGTGCGGTAATGCTGCACCTGTACTGTACCCTTGATTGCATCGCCCGATTCATAACCGTAGTAAGGATTGGTACCGTAGTTCATACGATTTTCGGTCAGATATACACTTCCATTTACCGTGAGGCGGAAATGGTCAAGGAAATCAAAGTTAGCATAACCCTGGATGTTGAATGCGTTGCTCACATTCTTGCTTATGTTCAAGCGGTCCTCCTGAATATAATTGCCATTGGTGTCGAAAGGACGGTAGAGTCCGGCATTGTTACCTGAACCGTAGTCATACACCTTGCCATGGGAATCATGCATGATATTACCGGCTCCGTCACGTACATAGAGGGGATAAATCGGTGCTATTTCATCCTGACAGTAATATACGCCTGATTGCACATTGGTGGTTGAATGGGTATAACCGGCATTCGCACCGATACGCAGGTTGGAGTATGCTTGATATTCAGTCTTGAGACGGGTAGTGAAGCGCTCTATGTCGGTGCCATAGCTTATACCGTCGTTGCCGAGATAACCCATGCTGCCATAGAAGGTGAATTTGTCGTTACCACCCGAGAGATTCACGTTGTACTCCTGACGGAAGCCAGTGCGGAGACCCGCATCCATCCAGTCATCGGGATAGATAGTGTAAATCTGACCTTCATGAGCCACACGGTTACCCAACACCGCCTGAGGATTCAGTTTGCCATTGGTACCGATAAGCATCTGTCCGTCGGGAACGGTATAGACCATATAGCCCAGACCGCCTGAACCCATCGGACCGCCGAGCACATTGTTGGCGTTGATATGCGCCTGATTGAAATTCTGTCCGAGAGAATTCATATAGTAGTTGCGCATGGCGAGGTAATGAGCCTCATAGTATTGTCCAGGATTGTCAATCATGTCATACTGCACACGTCCGTCGGAGTTTGCACCCCACTTGGCACCGAAACTCACCTTTGTGGCTGTGCGTTCAGCGTTCTTTGAGGTGATTAGAATCACACCGTTGGCACCACGGGCACCGTAGAGAGCGTTTGACGCAGCATCCTTCAGTACAGTAATGCTCGCAATGTCGGCAGGATTTATGTCATTGAAGTATCCGCTGTAAGGAAGACCGTCGAGCACAATCAACGGTTCGGTCCCGGCATTGAGAGAGCCAATACCACGGATGGTGATGGAGGGGTCGGAGGTAAAGGAGTTGGTCTCGGTCATCTGCAGACCTGTAACGTTACCGCTCAGAGCCTCAATAGGATTGGTGACCTGCTGACGCTCAATGTCGGCAGCGCTGACCACACTTGCGGCACCGGTAAACGACTCTCGCTTCTGCTTGCCGAAAGCCACCACCATAACCTCATCCATCATTTCGGTATGAAGCTGGAGATGTATCACAAGCTCGGGCTTGATTTCGACCACCTTTGTCTCGTAGCCGATATAGGAAACTTCAAGTTGCTTGTCGGAAGGACTCACGCCTGTAAGTGTAAACTTACCGTCAATATCAGTAGCTCCGGCTATGTTCGTACCAAGAACACGCACGGTGGCACCAATCAGAGGCTGGTCATCATCCGCAGAAAGCACTTGTCCTGACACACGCACATTTTGTGCGTAGACACTTCCAACTGCAAGCAGCAGAAATGCCATAAAAAGCATTATTTTTCTCATAGGAACAAGAGATGATTGGAAATTATTATCAAGTAGAAATTTTTAATATAATCTAATATCTATTTGGCTCTTACACAAGACTTAGCTTAAACAAGTGATAAATAGTTCAAAGGAAGGTTCTGCCGTAAAAACACTATGCAAATTTAGCAATTATATTCTAATATTAATCTTTTTTGTGTAAAAAAAGATTAATTCACTTTCAATTTGCTATTTTCAGTCACTATTTCACTACAAATCCTTTGTTTTCATAGACAAATGCTAATAACTCATAAAAAAGACCGGTCGTTCACCGCAGGCAAATGCGGTGGACGACCGGAATATCTCTGAAATCAGGATGTGACCTGTTTAACAGACTTCTCAGACCTCTTCGCGAAGCACTTTGAGAGCTGCCTCGTAGTCAGGTTCATTGGTGATTTCCTCAACGAGGTCACGGAAAATCACGCGGCGGTTTTCGTCAAGAATTATGACTGCACGTGTGAGCAGACCAGCCAAAGGACCATCTACAAGCTGTACACCATACTTCTGACCGAAGAGCGGTGAACGGAAAGCAGAACCGAAAATCACATTCTTGATACCTTCCACGGTGCAGAAACGTCCCATGGCAAAGGGGAGGTCCATTGACACACAGATTACCACTACATCCTTCAGCTTGGCAGCTTCTTCATTGAATTTACGCACACTGCGGGCGCATACCTCTGTATCGAGGCTGGGGAAGATGTTGAGTACCACACGCTTGCCGGTGAAGTCGCTGCAGAGCACCTGTGACAAGTCGGGTCCGGCGAGGTGGAAGCATGAAGCGGTTTCGCCGATAGTGGGGAGCATGCCGCATGTGTGGCATGCCTGTCCTTTAAAAAATACGGTTTCCATTATATTCAGTTAGTGTTATTTAAAAATTTCTATAAACTTGTTGACATTCATGTCGATTGCATCATTTCATGAGAGCCATTGTCTGTAGAACAATATTCTGTACCTCGTTGTTGGCTCCGAGATTGACATTTTTCACCACGCCATCCTTATTGACCATTATGAGCACGGGGAGTGATGATGCACCGCAGTCGCGGGCAAGTCCTTTGCCATTCATCAGCAGATGCTCACCGGGACGTATGGATGGCACAATCTCCTCGATGGCGTCAACGTTAGTCGAATTAAAAACCCATATCACATCAGCATTGTAAGGAAGGGCATCCACGGCTCCGCGCACCGCCTTGACTATATCTTTGTTGAAGGATGTGGAAGGGTCGAGAAGCGCCACCACTGTAGGAGCGGCAAAACTGTCGCCACGATGATAGGTGTAACGCTCACCGGTAGTGGTGGGAAGCGAGAATGTGGGGAGCGGAGTGGAGGGTAGATTCTCAATGCGGAAATTGCTCTCACGGTATTTCTCGAACACCTCAGGATAGAGAGCTATCAGACGCTCCTCATTGATAGGCTCGCAGGTCATAGCTGCGGGATAGCTGTAATCCACCAGCACTGTCTGCTCGGTGATTGCTCCCGGATTGCTCTCGGTGTCAATACGGAGAGGGCGTAAGGTGGATGCTTCAAATGTGAATTCCTTCTCCATTACTGTAACACCGTTGACATCCATTACTGAGCGTACCACCAGCGCGGGAGTACCGTTAAATTTACGGTCGTTGCAGACGGTAAGAGTGTAGCGAGGGTCGCTGCTCATCTTCTCAAGCTCAAGTGCTATATACTGTGGCAGAAGGTCGGCAAACTGTGCGGCACCCTGCACACCCATGGTTGTTGCGGTAGGCATGAATGGAATGGAATCCCAATTCACATGATACTCCTGTAGACGGTTGTCACGGTAGCGGTAATGGTTGCCGTCATAATACGCCGAAAAGCCCTCGACCTTGCCGGAGGGGGCGTCGAGCGACCATTTTATCAGATAATCACATGGAGCGTAGGGGTCGGAATCGGCAGCCGCCGATTCGAGGTTCAGTTCATAGACCACATCAGTGTCGTTCTGCGGGAGCGTCACACTGAATTTCGCATTTGATACGAAGCAATCAAGGCGTTTCAAGGCAGCTGAAATATCAGCTGTCCCCTGAGCCGAAACGCTCAAGGGACATATAGCTGCTAACACCATTAACAATTTAATTATCCCTTTCATAAACAATAATTGACGAACTGAATATACAACGCATCACTCCCTCAAAGTGTTCACTTAGAAATTCACTATAAAGTCCTGCCGAGGGAGGTCACGGCGCACATTGACCACCATCATTGAGGCATTTCCATTGGTAAAGGTCATGCCACACGTAAGAGCATCCTTTATGAAATCCCCCTCCTCCCCGGGACGGTATATCACCAACACTCCGCCATCCTTAATCACATGTCCGGCGAGATATCTGAACTCATCCCGAGGCATATCGCCCGATAGGCATTGGAAACATGAGGGTTCGTGAATAAGCCGTATACGGCTATCGGCAAGTCTAAGAGTATCCCTCACAGCAGTCGGCGCAGAGACAGGGAGAGTGATGACCTCCGGAGCGAAGTAACACACTATGCGGAAAATAGTGAGCAGATGACGCACCGGCATCTCCTCCGACCCTTGCTCCTCAATCTGAGCAAAGGCATAGTAAGGCAACCGCTCGCGGAGTACACGGGTAATGAAATAAAAAGCAAAAGGGGAATGTATGCCAAACCCCTTGCTTCTCCACGCCCGTTTAATTACGCTGAACAGATTCATTCTTTACTGTCGGTTTCACAACTTGTATCACCGCCATAGCTACGGCTCCGAGGGCAAGAATATAAATCAATATTATAGCTACGGTAGCGGCTGTATCGGTAGTCTGTAGTGATTTAGGATTGAATTTCATCTCAATCGTATGTTCACCTGCCGGGACATCAATGGCTCGCAACACATAGTTGACACGACCTATCGGCACTTCCTTGCCATCGACGGTAGCCGTCCAGCCCCATGGGAAGAACACTTCGGAGAACACTGCCACACCTCCGTTGACACTGCGGCTGCGGTAAGTGAGGCGGTTGGGGGCATAGGTGGTCTCATAAATGGTATCTCCCGGCATGACAGGACGTGATTTGCCAAGAACGTCGGAGAACTTCACATCAGCCACAGCCACTGAATCAGGCGAGATAATGCTGAGAGCTTCCATCTCGCGGTCAGGGTTATCGACATATTGCACCTCATTGACAAACCATGCATTGCCATAAGCCTCAGGGTTAAGAAGAGGCTGTCCGTCCATACCCACCACATACTTGGCATTGAGCATATTGAGTACATTCCAATCTGCACCATCCTCGTCACCACGGGTAAAGTGAATGAGATGACGGTCTATAAGGTCCTGATAGCGGGTGAGTTTTGCCGCATGATATCCACCTATCATCTTATGGTAATACGATGGGTCGGCACTATTGAAACGAGGTATATCCATGACTCGATAGTTCATGGCTGTATCCTGAAGTATAGCTTCATCCACCGGAGTCTTGGCAATGGGAGGTCCCACGGTGAGACGCTGAGCCACAAAGCTCTCATGATTGAGATAGCGCTTGTTCACACTGTACAAGTCGGCGAGCACCAGTACTCCCAGAGCTGCCACTGACAAGGCGAGGGAGAGCTTGCGACGCATATATAGCATCACAAACACAGCGCCAAGTCCTACAATTATAAAACTACGGAGCGCATCGGTCGATACAAGTCCCTCACGCAGCGACTCCACAGCCGCATATATGCCGGGATTCTGGAGACTGAACTGGCGGGCTGTAGCTGCATCATATCCCTGCTGCATGAGCGAGGATGTGATATATTGGTCAATCATGCGGTCATTGTCGGTGATGACATTGCCGAACATACCGGGTACTACAAAGCCAATGGCACAAATCGCGAGCGACACACCGAAACACCAGGCAACCGGACGCTTGAACTTCTCCCAGGCATCCGTGGTGGTGATGATGGTCTGCAATGCCATGGCGGCAAGCAGCGGCATGGTGAACTCAGCTATAACAAGGATACTCTCCACCGTGCGGAATTTTGCATACATCGGCACCACAGAGAGCATTATATCAGTAAACATCATGGCATGGCGTCCCCATGCAAGTAGTATCGAGAATATGGTGAGTATGAGGAGCGCCCACTTCATTGGGCCTTTTACTATCACACATCCAAGCAGGAAAAATGCAAAAATCAATGCTCCCACATAGACAGGACCGTTAGTACCCTCCGGGTCACCGAAGTACTGGCTCATATAGCTGAGATACTGCGCCTGCATCTGGTCAAGTTCCCCCTTTTCCACCATGCTTTTGGCATCGTCAAGGTCACTGAGGTTCATCATTACAAATCCACCCTTCTCCGGCTTCACTGACGCACCACCCTTCACATTGGGGATGATGAGCGAGAACGTCTCCGATGGCTGATAGCTATATTGAGTGATATAGTCCTTGTCGAGACCTCCACCTGTGGTCTGCGTGGCAGCGGCGGCAGGCTGTGTAAGTTCACTGTGACGACCACGCATAGTCTCCTTGGAGTATTCATACGTATTGTAAAGACTCGGAAGATTCGCTATCACTGCCAGACAAGCAGCTACTGCAAGTGTTGCCGTTGCCATTCCCCAACGTTTCATCTCCTTGGCTCGCAGAGCCATCACAAGCGATGCTATAACCACACCGATTATCACAAACAGGAAGTAATAGGTCATCTGCACATGGTTGGAAGAAATCTGCATCATGGCAAATATTGCAGCCAAGGCTCCACCGGCAAGATAACGCCCACGGTAGCAGAGTATCACACCCGCTATTGTCGGCGGGATATAGGCGAGGGTGACAAATTTCCATATATGCCCCGCACCTATAATTATAATAAAGTAAGACGAAAATCCGTAGGCTATAGCTCCGATAAGTGCCACATACCAACGCATCTTCATGGCGAGCAGCAAGATAAAGAACCCGACCATCATCATGGCTATAAGCGATGAGGGAGAAGGAAGCCCAAGCCCCATCACACTATTAATCCATTTATATAATCCGCTTGAGGGATACGACGGTGAAATCTGGAAAGTCGGCATCCCGGAGAACAGTGAGTTGGTCCATCTCGACACCTCACCGGTAGCTTCGGTGAAAGCCTTGGCTTCCTGACCTATGGCAATACCCTGCTGCATGTCATGCTGGCGAAGTTGATTTCCCTCCGAAGCATCCGGGTAGAAAAATGCGAATGCGATAATTGCGATAATTATAAGCCCTCCGATAAAAGAGAGGATACCGCTGTATTTCTTTATGGTTTCTGACATTGTGATGTTCAGTTTGAGTGATAAGTACTGGTATGGTTATTCAGCCGGACGAAGCTCGAGAGGCAATTCCTGTTCCGAAGACGGTTGGACGGTATCGGTAGCCACTGTGTCGGCTGGAGTAGGTTCGGACGCTACAAGACTACCGTCCTGTATGGCATCATATTGTGTAAGCTTCTCACGAAACGATGTGGCGATGGAGTCAAAATTTATGGTCGGATTAATCTTACGCACCTTTGCAAATGCGGCACGGGTGTCGTTGGGATTAGCGCTTAAGGCTATATCGTAGACATCGACATACTTGCGCAGGGTCTCGAGGTCGCGGCGCGAGTCCTTCTTGGCCACGGCCTCGTTGTGCACCGTGAGGAATGCCATCAGCACCTGCACGGTCTGGTCGGGTGTCAGGTCGTCGACAAACAGCGACATGCTGTCGGCCATCTCCGAAGCATCCTTAAGATTTCCCACAGAAAGTGCCTTAGCTAAAAGAGTGTTTTGCTCCTCTACATCCTCGCTCACCGAGTCAGTAACTTTTTCTTTGCTCCCGCAAGCTACAGTCATCATCATGACGGCTATGGCAGCCAAAATAACCGTAAATATATTTCTCATCGTCGTAAAGAGTGTTTTTAATCCTGCAAATTTATATAAAATCTGTGATATATTGATGCGCAGGGAGCAATTTAACCACTGAGAGCGAGAGTGAAAGAAGCTTCTGAAAGATTTTTTTCAAAAAAATTTCATTTTCTTTGTAACAAAATTCAAGTTGGTCTCGTCACAATTATTGAAAGCGCTTCCCAAATGAGATTTCAACCAAATTTATTCCGACCCTCAAATTTCAACCAAAGATGAAAAGACTAATTCTTACTCTTATAATAATTCTTTCTGCCTCAACCGCAATGTTTGCCTCACAGGCTCCTTCGGCAAATGTCGATGATATATTCTCTGAGTTCTCATCGGCAAAGGATGCTGACTTTGTCAACGTCAATCCGTTCATGATGTGGTTAGGAAAACAGTTCATCGATGATGACCCTGACGCGCAGATTGTAAAGAAAATCAAGTCGGTAAGAGTACTCGACCTCGAAAAATGCAACAGTTCCACTAAATCAAAATTCAAGCAACAGGTCAATCGTATCTCCACCAAAGGCTACGAAGAAATGGTGAGAATGAATGACAACGGCGAGAAGGTACTCATTTTTGCAAAAATCAAAGAAGAGACCATCCACCAGATGATTATAGTGTGCGTAAGCGATGGCGACTGTGCATTGGTGGAAGTGAATGGCAAATTCACCATGGACGATATAGCCGGTGTAGTAAAAAGTCAAACTCCTAAAAAACATGGACGCCGCTGAATTCAAACAACTCTTCCTCCCGTGTCATCCCAAGCTCTACCGCATGGCGTTCAGACTCACCGGCAACGGGCAAGAGGCAGAGGATATGGTGCAGGAAGCTTACCTGCGGCTATGGAGCAAGCGCAATGAGCTTTCACACATTGAGAATCCCGATGGCTTCTGTCTGACTCTATTGAGAAATATATGCCTTGACCATCTGCGACGCAAATATGTGGAGGAAGCCGATGCACCGCCCGAGGAACTTCCCATAGCATCGGGAGAGGATTTAGAGCACGAAGTGGAGGTGCGCGACGAAGCCGTTCACCTGATGGAACTGATAGACCGTCTCCCTCCACCCCAACGCCGGGTGATAAGAATGCGGGATGTAGCCGACATGTCGTTTGAGGAGATTGAGCAATCTACCGGTCTCTCCCCCGGCAATATTAGACTTCTATTAAGCCGAGCCCGCAAAAAAATCAGGGAACAGTATAAACTCCTTTTGAATTGAACTATGAATCAAATTAATCTCGAAGAAATAAAACAGATGCTTGCCCATTATTATGATGGTACCTCCACTCAGGAGGAAGAAAAATATCTGCGCATCTATTTCAAAAATACCGACAGGGTAGCACCTGAACTCAGAACCGAAGGAGAAATCTTCCGCAGTCTCTCTGACATCCCTACCCCTCAGCTTCCCGATGGATTGGAATCGCGCCTGAGCGACGCCATAGATTCATGGGCAGAAGCAGAGGCAAAAGCCGAAGTCAATCGCAAACGACTCCGCCCGATAAAGCTACGTGCTGCAATCGGTATAGCCGCCGCACTGGCTGTTGTGTTAGCTCTCGGAATTTTCCTTCCTTTCCGCGAAAACACCACACCGCTCCATGCCGACACATGCGCCACTCCCGAAGAGGCATACGCACAGACCGAGAAAGCTCTTCAGATTTTCGCCGGCGCCATCAATAAGAGCTTAGCTGGTATGGAAACTGTCACCGAGACTTCCGAACGAATCCAGGAGCAGGTACACGGACAGTTGCAACAGCTCAACAACATCTAAACACCATATTAATTATTAATTTACAGAACTTCTACAACAATAAACTATCCCACCATTATGAAACGAATATCCATTTTTACCATCCTCCTCGCTCTCACCGTACTCTCAAGCGTGGCTCAAATCACAAAATTCTTTGACAAATACGCTGAAACCGATGGTGTCACATCAGTATACATCTCCAAGACAATGCTCAACATGATGCCTGATATGAAAAGCAACGGAATGGACATGAAAGCCATGGCAGGAAAACTCGACAATATCCGCATACTCACCACCGAGAATCCCCAGCTCGTCTCAAAACTTCGCAAGGACCTCTCATCGTCATTCAATTCCAAGGAATACGAAGAACTGCTGCGTGTCAACGAAGGTAAGGAGAAAACTGTAATCTACATGAAGACATCTCCATCCGGTGTAAACGAATATCTTATCCTCAGCGAGGAAGCAAATGAGCTAAATGCCATCTTGATTACCGGCAAAATCACACCATCCGACATTCAAAAAGCGATAAATAAATAATTGGTTTTACTATTTCTGCAATTTTAAGGTAAAATAGAACACTTTTTCTTCTATTACAAACCAATTATAAACCTCTTTTCCTAAACATTTATTTGGGAAAAGAGGTTATATTTGCAGACACGTTTCCAATCTATATCTAAAGAGGGGGATACCTCTGTCGGTAACGAATTTATATTTTCACGTTTCAAGATATTTATCAATGATGGTTCTACGCAGATTTTTTCTATCAGCTTCAGTTCTTGTAGGGCTGGTTGCGGTGGCACAGACCAATGCAATCCCCGAAGGCGGCGTCATGACACTTGAGCAATGCCGTCAGACCGCTCTTGCCAATAACAAGAACCTCCGTAAATCCGCCCAGGGGATAGAGGCTGCAAAATATCAGAAGAAGGAGGCATTTGCCGCCTATCTTCCATCTCTCGATTTTGCAGGTGGGTACATGTATAACCAAAAGAACATCTCCATAATCGACAAGGACCAATATCTTCCCGTGGAGACCTTCAATCTCGAAAAGAAAGGTTATGAAATGGGGCTTGTGAAGAATCCACTCACAGGCGAACCGCTGCAGGTCAACGGTCAGTATGTGCCCGAACAAGTGGCGCTCCTTCCGAAGGAAGCGCTCGAATTTGACATGCACAACGTGTTTTTCGGTGCCATCACACTCACTCAACCTATATATATGGGTGGGAAAATAGTGGCAATGAATAAAATCACCGGTTATGCCGAGGACCTCGCACGCCGCATGCACGACAATGAAGCTCAGAATATAATCTATGCGGTTGATGCCGCTTACTGGCAGGTGGTGTCACTCAAGGCAAAGCAAAAACTCGCCGTGAGCTATGTAAATCTTCTCGACACACTCCAGCGCAACGTTCATCTGATGGTGGAGCAAGGTGTCGCCACAAAGCGTGACCAGCTCACTGTAGATGTGAAGCGTAACTCTGCCGAGGTCGACCTCACAAAGGTAAACAATGGATTGGTGCTCTCACGCATGGCGCTCGCCCAGGTGTGCGGACTCCCGCTCAACAGTGTGTTCACCCTTGCCGACGAGGATGCCGAGAATATCCGCACCAACGCCCCCATTGCCAAGGAATATGACATGCAGGAAGTATACCGTGACCGCGAGGACCTGCGCGCCCTTGAGCTCGGGGTGAAAATCTATGACGAGAAAGCCAAAGTAGCCCGCGCTTCAATGCTGCCGAACATAGCACTCGTGGGAACGTATTCATTCTCCAACCCCAACATCTTCAACGGTTTCAAAGAAAGATTCAACGGCATGTTCTCCGTTGGAGCCATGCTCACCATACCTATCTGGCATTGGGGCGGCAACTACAACAAATACCGTGCTGCCAAGGCGCAGACGGTAGCCGCACAGCTCGAGCTTGAAAATGCCAAGGAACTGGTGGACCTTCAGGTAAATCAGGCATCATTCAAGGCTCAGGAAGCATTGAAGACCTACCGCATGACCGAGTCGAACCTTGAGGAAGCCAACGAAAATCTCCGCTGCGCTGACGTGGGATTCCGCGATGGCGTCATGACCATCGACAATGTGATGGAAGCGCAGACCGCATGGCTCAAAGCCCACTCTGAGAATATCGACGCCCGAATCGACATTTATCTCTGCGACGTATACCTCTCCAAGGTACTCGGTCGACTTGACGTGGCTAACTGATAAAGCCTCATTGATAACATAAAAGTTGAAACTATAAATCTTACTATTGATATGTCTGATACAACTAACAATCCGTCGGCTACTGCTGAAAAACGGGAGAACAGAATCCTTATGGTAGCCATGGGCATTCTAACGGTGCTGTGCATCGTACTCGCCATCGTCGGCTTCTGCTTCCTCAACAAGCCGTCAGAAATCATCGAAGGTCAGGCTGACGCCACCTCAGTGCGAATCTCGGGCAAACTCCCCGGACGCGTGATGGAAATATATGTTCATGAGGGTGACCTTGTGAAGAAGGGTGACACCCTTATTCACATCCACTCATCGCTTGCCGATGCGAAACTGATGCAGGCTCAGAGCATGGAGAGTGCCGCCCAGTCACAGAACAAGAAGATTGATGCCGGCACACGCTCGCAGATTGTGCAGTCGGCACGCGACCTCGTTGCACAAGCTGCTGCAGCCGTAGGAATCACCCAAAAGACATATACACGCATGGAGAACCTCTACAAGGAAGGTGTAATCTCCGAGCAGAAACGTGATGAGGCTAAGGCCGCCTACGATGGTGCCGTGGCAGCACACAATGCAGCCAAGAGTCAGCTCGACCTCGCTATTGCCGGTGCTCAGAAAGAGGACAAGGCAAGCGCCGCAGCCATGGTAGATGTGGCTAAAGGCGGAGTAGCAGAGGTGGAAAGCCTTCTCGAGGACCAGTACCTGCTGGCTCCATGCGACGGACAGATTGACCAGGTTTATCCCGAGGAGAGCGAACTCGTATCGCTCGGCGCCCCGCTCATGAGTCTGCTGAAACTTCAGGACAAATGGGTGACATTCAATGTGCGTGAGGAATTTCTTAACAATATGAAACTTGGTGATGAAATCGAGGTGATGATACCCGCTCTCGACAAGAAAAAGACCAAAGCCAAGATATATTATGTACGAGACCTTGGTTCCTATGCCAACTGGCAAGCTACCAAGTCGACCGGACAATGGGACAGCAAGACATTTGAAGTGAAAGCACGTACTACCGACACAATTCCTGACCTCCGTCCCGGTATGACTGTGGTATACTTCCTCAAATAACCCCGTTCTCCTCTATCATCCACCATAAAAGGCTGTTGAAAAACGCCTATAAGTCAACTCATCAAATAACATACCTATGTTAGAATCATTCAAACGCGGCATGCTCCAACTCGCTTCACGCAGGATTTACATCTTCATGATGCTAATCGTGCCTATAGCGTTTGCCCTATTTTTCATCAACCTGATGAACGAAGGGTTACCGCTCAAAGTGCCCGTAGGGATGGTCGACATGGACCACTCCACACTCTCGCGCCGCATAGGTCGCTCGCTCAATGCCATGGAGCTCATCGACATCACTCAGGATGTGGAAAGCTACCACAAAGCCATGGACAAGGTGCGCTCAGGAGAGCTGTATGGATTCTTCTACATCCCGTCCGACTTCCAGGAGAAGGCTTTAAGCGGAAAGACCCCCACACTCTCGTTTTATTCCAACATGTCCATCTTCGTGCCGGGCAGCCTATCGTTCAAGGGCTTCAAGACCATAGCCGTCACCACTGCCGGTGCCATAGTCCAGACCACCCTTGTCAGCGCAGGCGCCGACGATGCTGTGGCAGGAAGCATGCTCCAGCCATTCAATCAGGACATCCACCCCTTGGGCAACCCGTGGACCAATTACTCCATATACCTATGTCAGTCATTCATCCCTGCCATGATGGCGCTGCTGGTGATGCTGGTGACTACCTTCAGTATATGTCAGGAAATCAAGCGGGGCACATCAGTGGAATGGCTCGCCACAGCCCGTGGAAGCATGGCTTTGGCACTCGCTGGCAAACTCCTCCCGCAGACCATCATATTCTCGGCTGTCGGAGTGTTTCTACAGTCCATTCTTTTCTGCTACCTGCATTTCCCGCTAAATAACCATGCGCTCCACATCGTGTTTGCCATGATTCTGCTGGTCATGTCCTCACAGGCATTCGCAGTGATCATAACAGAGCTTCTCCCCAATGCCCGTCTATCCATGAGCATTGTGTCACTCATAGGGATTCTAAGTTTCTCTATCGCAGGTTTCTCATTCCCGGTTGACAAAATGTATGGTGGTATTGCAATCTTCTCCTACATTCTCCCCATCCGCAACTACTTCCTCATATATATCGACCAGGCGCTCAACGGCATCCCGCTCTATTACTCACGCATATACTATATCGTGATGTTAGGATTGCTGCTTCTGCCGCTTATCGGGCTTAAAAGGCTCAGGAAACATTGCCTCAACCCGGTATATGTGCCCTGACGGACTCTATTAATTCACAAATCATCTAACACACGCCACAATGAACTGGTTAAAAAGCATATTCAGAGTATGGCGCCGGGAATGTCACCTGGTGTTTACCGACATAGGCGTTCTCCTGTTCTTCATCGGACTGCCGCTTGGCTACCCCATCATATATACATTAATATATAATCCGGAAGTGGTCAAGGATATCACCACTGTAGTGGTCGACAACTCCCGCACAGCCGAGAGCCGCGAACTGGTACGCACACTCGACGCCACCCAGGGCATCAAGGTGATAGGTTATGCTTCCGACATGAGCGAGGCAAAGCAAGCCATGCACGAGAAGAAATGCTACGGCGTGATTGAAATTCCACATGACTATGCCAAGAAAATAGGACGTGGCGAACAGACCACAATGTCATTCTACAGCGACATGTCTCTGCTGATACGTTACCGCCAATATCTGTTCTCACTCACCGACGTGCGCATGGCGGAGACAACGAAAATCACAGCCGAGCGCATAAGCAATCAGGCGGGTATACTCACCACCGTAGTGAGTGGACTTCCGGTCGACTCTGAAGCGTTTTTCCTCGGTGACCCTTCCCAGGGCTTCGCTTCGTTCATTATGCCTGGTATAGTTGTGCTGATACTCCAGCAGAGCATGATACTCGGCATCACCATGATAGCAGGCACCGCAGCCGACCGTCGCAGACGCAACCGCGGACGCGACCCCTACCCCTACGAAGGTGGACCCGTTGCCACAGTACTCGGAAAGACGCTATGCTACATGATGATATATCTCCCCATCAGCTACTATATGTTGGAATTCATACCCCACATGTTCTCCCTCCCCCATGTCGGAGCTTTCCATGACTACATGCCCATGATATTCGTGATGCTACTTGCCACCGCATTCCTGGGACAAACCCTGCAGGTGTTTGTGAGGGAACGTGAATCCTCACTATTAGTGATAGTTTTCACCTCCGTTGTATTCCTCTTCCTTTCAGGACTCACCTGGCCGCGCTACGCATTCAACAAATTCTGGCTCCTCGTGTCGGATTTGGTGCCAGCCACATTCGGTGTGGAGAGTTTCATCCGCATGAACGGCAACGGCGCGACTCTTTCCGACCTATCGCAGTACTATTGGGGACTTTGGGGGTTGACCGCGCTCTATTTTGTCACAGCAGTGACGTTGCGCTACTTTACCGCCAAGGCAATCGCGCCTAAAGAGGTACCCTCGGCACCGGCAAATTAAATAAACCCGCAAAACTTATCAGCATCTTGATAATCTCTCGTGAGATAATTCCCGCCCGGGCTTCACTGCAAGTCCGGGCTATTTTGTATCTTTGCATCTCAATACCAACAACTCTGCAATGCGTGATATATTCGACATACCACAGATTATCTCTGATTTTGACCTCTACCTGATGATGGAAAAAGGGGTAGCCGACAACACCCGCCAGGGCTATCTGAGAGATGTGCGCAAACTGTTGGTATATCTGTCAGACACCACTGACGCCGGTGGTGATACCGCGCCGGTAAAACTACGCGAGGTCACCATCGACACCCTCCGTTTCTTCATCGGTGACCTTCACGACATCGGCATTGCAGAGCGCTCGCAGGCACGCATTGTTGCCGGTATCCGAGCCTTTTTCCATTTCCTCTCCATGGAGGGATATCTCGATGCCAATCCCGCCGAACTTCTCGAAACGCCCAAAATAGGGCTTCATCTTCCCGAGGTCCTCACCTTGGAGGAAATTGATGCAATAATCGGTGCCATTGACCCTTCAAAAGCCGAAGCTCAACGTGACCGCGCCATAATAGAGACCCTGTACGGATGCGGACTGCGTGTAAGCGAGCTAATCACATTGGAAATCTCACGTATTTTCCCCGAGGAGGGTTACCTTGTGGTCAGAGGCAAAGGAAACAAGGAGCGCATGGTACCTATGTCCGAGACCTCAATCGCCGAGATTAACGACTATCTATCCGACCGAGCCACGCTCCCGGTAAAACCTGGCGAAGAAAACATACTGTTTCTCAACCGCCGCGGACGTCATCTCACACGCGAGCGAATATTCCAGATAGTGAAGGAACTTGCTGAGAATGCCGGCATACGCAAATCAATCTCCCCACACACCCTGCGCCACTCATTCGCTACCCACCTGCTCGAGGGGGGAGCAAATCTCCGGGCGATACAGCAGATGCTGGGACACGAATCCATAGCCACCACTCAAATCTACATCCACCTTGACCGCACAGCCCTTCGCTCCGACATCCTTTCCTATCACCCCCGCAACCTCCGCAGGTGACACTTGCCGGACTGGATATAATATCATTCATCACGTATAGAAATTCATATTTCAACGGTGCATAAAAAACAAATCGGTACCCTTCACCTCAGACTTTCCCGGCATTCTCAATTTTTGTTAAAAGCACCCCTGTTAGTTTGGGAAAACGAATTATTGTGACTATCTTTGCATCACAGATTTAAAATATCACACCAGACGCATAGATTCGTTAGGGTCTCGTAGCCACAAGCATCGGGATTCTTTCTTTTTTACGTTTGGCGAATTCTCACAAAACATCAATTAATTAAAATTCAATACTTTACTACCATGGCTATAACTTACATGACCAAGGAAGGTTACAAGAAAAAAATGGAAGAAATCGCGTTTCTCGAATCCGTGGAACGCCCCCGCATATCAGCCGCCATCGCCGAAGCCCGCGACAAAGGCGACCTCTCGGAAAACTCCGAATATGACGCCGCCAAGGAGGCTCAGGGAATGCTCGAGATGAAAATTTCGCAGCTCAAGGACCTCGTGGCAAATTCACGCATCATCGACGAAAGCAACCTCAACAATGAAGAGGTGCAGATCCTCAACCGCGTAAAGATCAAAAACGTCGCCAACGGCATGTCTATGGAATATACCATCGTGGCTGACTCCGAAGCTAACCTCAAGGAAAAGAAAATCGGTTCCAGCACTCCTATAGCGCAAGGTCTGCTTGGTCACAAGCTCGGCGAAGTTGTGGAAATCAAGGTTCCTGCCGGTCTCATGAAATTTGAAATTGTAGAGATTAATTTCTAATCCTCCTGCGACATGGCTTCAATTTTCAGCAAAATAGCAGCCGGGGAGATACCTTCATACAAGGTAGCAGCCGACGACAAGCACTATGCCTTTCTCGACATCAACCCCGTGGCTCCGGGACATGTACTCGTAATCCCTCGTAAAGAGACCGACTATATCTTTGACATTGACGACAAGGAGTATCAGGATTACACCCTCTTTGCCAAGCGTGTTGCCACAGCCCTTAAGGAAGCTATGCCATGCAAGCGCATCGGCGTGGCTGTGATGGGTCTCGAAGTGCCCCACGCACATATCCATCTCATTCCCATCAACTCGGAAGGCGACATGGATTTCAAATCGAAAGTCACACTCCCCGCTGAGGAGATGCAGGCTATCGCAGCTAAGATTGCCGAAAAGTATACTGAGCTTTTCCCCGAATCATAAAAAAGTAAACACCCGATTACGGCAAATACAGTTATCACCTCTTCCTGAACTACCCCGACAGGTACAAACGGAAGAGGTGATAATCTTTTTATCATCTATTCAGCTTTTCATTATGCTGCATTGAAATCCAAAAAATTTCGTACCTTTGATAATAAAATAAGCCAACGACATGAAAATAAGCTGCTGGATTGAAGCAATGCGTCTGCGCACCCTCCCCGTTTCACTTGCCGGAGTGCTGTATGCCGCAGGTCTCGGAGCCGCCACATGGCATTTCAAAAATCTCCCCGTGATAATGGCACTCCTGTTTGCCCTGCTCGCTCAAATCGCATCAAATTTTGCCAACGAGTATTATGATTTCAAAGGTGGACTCGACAAAGTCGGTCGTGAGGGTCCTCGCCGAGGAGTCACCGAAGGCGACATAACCCCAGGCGCTATGAAAGCTGCCACTTACATCACGCTTGCCGCAGCATGTGTGGTGGGATGTCTGCTCGTATGGTTTTACGGAGCCTGGTGGATGTATCCGGTGGGAATCCTGACTGCATTTGGGGTAATAGCCTATAGTTCCGGTCCATATCCCCTCTCCCACCACGGACTGGGTGAGGTGGCTGTAATCTTCTTTTTCGGCATTATCCCAGTGTGTCTCACATATTTCCTTCAGGCATCAATGCTCCCCTGGTGGATATTTCTCGCCTCCATAGGTATCGGAGCCATGGGCGCCAATGTACTTATAGTCAACAACTACCGCGATGCTGACGATGACCGTGCCGTGGGCAAGCATACGCTCGCCGTAATCCTCGGCCGACGCGCAATGCGGTGGATTTATCTGATGAACGGATTTGCAGGCGTGCTTCTCACCCTGCCCGAGTGGATAGCCCTGATGCGCCTGTGGTGGATTGCTCCGGGTATATATCTTCTGCTCCACATATTTCTTTTCAGTCGTCTCTCCCGACTTAAAGGTCGGGCACTCACACCATTGCTTGGCATGACAGCGACATTGATGCTGCTATACTGCGCCACATACTTCTGCGTGGCATTGGCAGGATAAAGGTCAGAATCTCATACCCACTATCACCGAGAAGTTGTTAAGCGTATTGAAATGGGTAAAGCTTGAATTATAGTATAGGAAACCATTGAATTTGGCTACAGCGCCCACAAAAAGCGCCCTATGATTGTAGACCACCCCGGCTGATAGTTTATAATTATTTGCCACAAGATTACGCTTTCCATCGGTAGAGTCCTCGTAAGTCCGCTTGTAGCCTATGGCACCCATTGCTGTCACATTCACCAGCCAGCGTTTAGGTTTGAGCACCCAGTTGTAGCCATAGCCGCCAAGTATCGCGTAATCCTTATGGTGGAAAGTATAGAGAGGAGTGTCAAGCGGCAGGTGCTCAAGCATCTCCTCGGGTAGCGAGGAGAAATCCATCTTGATATTCTGCTCTGAGAAATTAAAGCCCACTATAGCTGTGCCGGCACTTTTCAACTGATACTTCGAGTAGCTGTAGGCCGCTGCGTGTGAATATTTCTTATTATTGAAAAAGTAATAGGCGTCCACATAGAAGGTGCTCATATCAACATCGTTGAATTTGTAATTGAAATGCTTTCCCTCATTGTAGTCGCCCAGCTTGGTGAGGCGCATGCCACCGTCCGACGAAGTTGACTGGATATTAACCGAGAATCGGGAGCATGTGAAATCGAAATTGAAAGTGTGACGTGAGGTTGCTTTGCTCAACAGGTCGTTCATATTCCACATATATCCCACGCTCACAGCCATGAAACTGATATGACCGCCTGCGTCAGCAAACAAATCGGAGTGCATGTTGAGTATGGAATTTCGCGGGAAAAACATCGATGCCGTTTCAAACCAATTATAGCTCTTACCCTGCAATTTCCAATTCTTTCCGGTACCAATCACATAGTCTGTATCATAGGAATTGAACGTCTGGTCTCCCCAATTGTAAACCTTAAGGAGAAAGCGTGGAAATTTCGGATATTTCACCGCCGGGTCATGAATCCTGAATCCGTTTGCTATGAGCTGCTTTATCCAGAGGGTAGATGAATACTTCAGCGTGTCAGCCGCAACACCTCCGGCGGCAACGCTATCTACCTGATTTTCCGGCATACGTATCTCACGACTTTCTGAACCTGAATCTGACAGGTCAGTAGTGTCTGAAACTGAAAGAATTGTGGCGTCAGACACCTGAGCTTCCTGACAAACCGGAGATTCATCCGCAAGTATAGCACTGAGACTTAACAACGGAAACATCACCGCTGTTAATACAATAATCAGAATTGAGGACCCTCGTCTAAGCATTAATTTAGAAAAACCTAAAGCACACTCTTTGAAACTGTCTGTAACAGCCTCATGAAATCAATTGCAAAATTACTCAATTTATCCCATATCCCCACACCCATACCAATAAAAACAATCTTATTGACCAAAATTGACATCCTCCCCCTCATCTATCCATCTCCCAACCTATCAAATCCGGCTAAAAATCACATATTAGTTTTTTAATTTTATGCTGTTTACCACAGCTTACAGTTAAATATAATAAATGTAGTGAATGTCAAGATATCGGTTAAAACAACACTGTTAATACCTCCGGAAGAGATGACTGTGTATCATATCCGCAACACTATTATTGCGAGGTTTGCAGACGGACGTTAAAAGTTCAATTTGGGTAGTGATTTCTACAACAAAAAGTGTGAAATTTGTGTTAACGTATCAAAACTATTTATTATATGAAACAGATTAACAAGAATTTAGCATTCGCATTTACACTACTATGCAGTTCCCTTCCCTTTGCTGCGTCAGCACAGGAAAGCGCATCAGTGACCACAATCAATACCACTGAGGAAGTGGAATTCAATCCCCATTGGTTCATGCAGCTTCAGGTTGGCGGCGGCTACACAGTAGGTGAAGCCGACTTCGGCGACCTTCTCTCACCCGCAGCCGCAATCAACGTCGGCTACAAGTTCTCACCCCTCTTCGGTCTCCGCGTTGGTGCAAGCGGTTGGCAAGCAAAAGGAGCTTGGGTAAACCCCAAAACCGATTATAAATTCAACTATCTCCAGGGCAACCTTGACGCCATGCTCTCATTCACAAACCTCGTGTGTGGCTACAACCCCAACCGTGTCCTTGACCTCTACGGATTTGTAGGCGTAGGTGGTACGCTTGGTTTCCATAATAACGAAGCCAACGAACTTGCCGCCAAGGGATATGACTTTGAAAAACTTTGGAGCGGAAAACGCATGTTTATCGCAGGTCGTGCCGGTCTCGGACTTGATATCAACGTGAGCAAATCTGTTGCCATCAACCTTGAGGCAAATGCCAACATGCTTCCCGACCACTTCAACTCAAAGAACGGAAAGAACAGCGACTGGCAAATCAACGGACTTGTCGGCGTGACCATCAGCTTCGGCAAAACCAAGACCAAACCGGTTGAAATTGTCGAGACAGTACAGGTGGTTGAAGAACCCGCTCCCGCTCCCCAGCCCGCTCCCGAACCCAAGCAGGAACCTGCACCCGCTCCTGTGGAAGTGAAGAAACCCGCCACTCTGACTGAGGATATCTTCTTCACCATCAACTCATCAAAGATTTCAGCAGCCGAATCAGCTAAAATCGATGAACTCGTAGCATTCATGAAAGCCAATCCCGAAACTAAGGTAACCATAACCGGTTACGCTGACAAGGATACCGGCACATCAACCTACAACATGAAGCTGTCAAAATTCCGCGCACAGAGCGTTGCCGACGCCCTCCGCAAAGGTGGCATCGACACTCTCCGCATTTCAGTTGACGCCGAAGGCGATACCGAACAGCCTTTTGCTGAAAACAACAAAAACCGTGTAGCCATCGCTATTGCAAAATAAATGAAACAGACGGAAAGCAATCATAACTGATTGCACTTCCACCCACCGCAGGCGTGCCGAATTCATTCCCGGCACGCCTGTTTTACATTCAGAAAAGCCATAAAACTCAATACTTTTCTCACATCATCGCCCTAAAAACAGCCATCTTTCCGGTCTACAGTGGAATTTTAATAAATTTTTCACTTCTTAACAGATTGTAAATGCTTGTGAATTGGAAAATTATTCGTACCTTTGCGCCGCTTCGGGACGCTTGTCCCGGACAGTTTTAATTAACCTTATTTATTAACCCCATTTTTTAATGACTGAAGAAGTAAAAAACTCCCCTATCGAGGATTTCGATTGGGAAGCCTATGCAAACGGTGAGACCAAGGGCGAGAAGACCCGCGAGGAGCTCACCAAAACCTATGATGAATCGCTCAACACCGTGCGAGACAAGGACGTAATCGAAGGTACCATCATCGCCCTCAACAAGCGTGAGGCTGTGGTTAACATCGGCTACAA